>OKVI01000610.1_pt1 | contig 21814 bp, 21 predicted proteins | sample 1607001 | NCBI WGS metagenome assembly OKVI01 (sample SAMN03281018, study PRJEB24777) | human gut metagenome | isolation source: fecal sample PR128 from 1 month old male Malay infant, vaginal delivered...
GTTTATAAGATTTGCGGAAAAGAACTTTTTTCCTCTTGCTAAATATCAATTGTTCTTAACTCCATTTATTTTTTTATTTAGAAAGTCAGATGGAGAGCCACATTTCGATGAGTATCTATATACTCTTGCTCGTGGTGGTGGTAAAAATGGTTTTATGTCAGCGAGAGATAGCTTTTTCATTAGCCCTCTTTATCCAGTTAGAGATTATGATGTCACTATCACAGCAAACTCGGAAAAGCAAGGGAAGGTTTCTTTTGAAGAAGTCTATGAAACTGTTCAAAGGAGAGGGCTTGAAGATCATTTCTATTTAACTAAAATGTCAATAACAGGTCGAGCCAACAACTCGGTCTTTTCTTTTAGGACAAATAATCCAAAAACAATGGACTCAGCTCGTGATGGCTGTCTTGAGTTTGATGAGATTCACCAATTTGAAGATGATAAGGCCGTGAAGGTTCAACGGTCTGGTCTTGGTAAGATTGCTCATGCTCGGACTTTCTACAACGGGACGAATGGGTATGTGCGTGAGGGATTCTATGACAAGCTGATAGAGAAGTCTATGCAAATCTTGAATGGAGAGGTTGATGATTTTAGGCTATTCCCTTTCATCTGCAAGTTAGATAGTGCTGATGAGGTTGACGACATGAGGAACTGGGCGAAAGCAAATCCGATGTTGGATGAAAGCACGCCTTACGCTAAAAGACTGCTTGCGAGAACCAAGGCTGACTATGACGACCTTGAGTTGGAACCGTCTGGTCGTCAGGAGTTTATGACAAAACGGATGAACCTTCCTGAAGCTGACCTTGAGAAAGATGTGGCTTCTCGAGAAAAGCTAGTTGCTTGTTTACGTTCGCCTGGTATCGACTTGAAAGGTCGGTCATGTGTGGCTGGTTTTGACTATGCGAGCATCCGAGACTTTGCGAGCGTTGGTTTGCTCTTTAAGAATGGGGATGAGTTTATCTGGAAGCAACATTCATTTGCTCGTAAAGCATTTTTGAAAGCTTTCAAGCTAAAAGCCCCTATTCAGGAATGGGCAGACAGAGGTCTATTTACGATTGTGGACGGCCCTAGTATTGACCCTCGTTTATTGGTCGAAAAATTGAACGAATGGAGTAGAGAATATCAAATCGAGCTTGTATGCGCTGATGGTTTCAGAATGGACTTGTTAAAACCGCTTTTGGAAGAGGCTGGTTTTGAATATGAGTTCTTGAGAAATCCTGGGGCAATCCAGTCTAAGGTTGCGCCAATCATTGAAGACGGATTTGCTAATGAGCGATTTATCTTTGAAAATGACAACTCTATGATTTGGTATACGGATAATACCTACGTCAAAGAGGATAAGGATGGCAATAAGCGTTTCTTGAAGAAAGAGCCTGTCAGAAGAAAGACAGATGGTTTCCATGCTTTGATTGCTGCTCTTTACAAGAGGGAGCTAGTGCAAGAGTCAAACGTCGGGGAATTCCTAGATATGATTGATAGTTGGGAATTTTAAACTAAGCATAAATTTTGGGTGGGTGGTAGGCAAAAGTAATTAAAGAAAGGAGGATGTGCCTTGGGATGGCTAAATTTATTTAAGCGCGAAGTACCAGAACCTAGTTTTGAGTTAGAAGATTTAGAACGAATGTTTGATAATCTTTACTTGAGAAGTCTGGCTGTTGATAAGTCTGCAGAGTTTATCGCTCGTATTTTTGCAAAGTCTGAGTTTAAATATCTAGAAAAGAACAAAGTTAAGCGTTCAGATTGGGATTATTTACTGAATATCAGGCCAAACAAAAACGAATCAGCTTCTGAATTTTGGCAGAAGGTTGTATACCGACTAATCACGAAAAATGAAGTTTTGATTTTCTTAACAAAAGATGACCAATTGCTTGTAGCAGATTCATATACACGTACTAAATACGCTGTATTTGATGATGTGTTTGAATTCGTGACTTGTAGAGGATATACTTTCGAAAGCAAATTCAAAATGAGCGATGTTATTTTCTTACAGTACAATAACAATAGGCTACAAGATTATATATCAGATTTGTTCACAGATTATGAAAAGCTTCATTCAAGAATGGTTGATGCGTTAGCTAGAAATAATCAGATCCGTGGGATTTTAAGCACTAAAACAAATGGTAGTTTTGATACTGAAAGGTTAAATAACCTAAAGTCTTACGCTGATATTCTCTTTAAGTCATTTAGTACCAAAACAATCGCTATTGTACCGTCTCAATCAGGGATGGAATATTCAGAGTTGACGAATACAACAGGAACTTCAATGATGTCTGTTGATGAATTGAAGAAACTACGTAGGCAGTCAGATGATGAAGTTGCAGATATTTTGGGATTGCCAACCGCTTTATTGCATGGTGATATGGCTAATTTAGAGAATAGTCGGAAGATGTTTAATAGTTTTTGTTATCAATCTCTTGTGAAAAAAATAAGTGATGCTTTGAACTACTCAATACTTAACAGAAGCGGTTACGATAATGAAAAACAATTCGTAATTGTTGGAGAAGGCCAGAGAGATAAGTTTGCTCTTGCTGAAAGTATTGATAAATTGATTTCGTCTGGTTCAATGCTCATTAACGAGGTTCGTGCAGAGCTTGGCCTTGAAGCCGTACCATGGGGCGACAAGCCTCTAATCACCAAAAATTATCAGGTTGGTGAAATAGAAGAGAAAGGAGGTACGGAAGTAGATGAAGATAATTCAAATTAAGGGGACGATTATTTCAAACGATGACAAATGGCTTTACGATTGGTTTGAGTGGGATGCAACGGCTCCGAAAGATATCATCCTTCCTGAAACTGGAGAGCCTATTGAGGTTCACATCAATTCAGGAGGTGGAGATGTCTATGCAGGTAGTGAAATTTATACTGCCCTACGATCATATCAAGGCGATGTAACTGTTAAGATTGTCGGTATTGCAGCAAGCGCAGCAAGTGTGATTGCAATGGCAGGAGATACAGTTGAAATCAGTCCTACTGCTCAAATCATGATCCACAATGTATCATCAAATGTAACTGGAGACTACAACACTCTACTTCATGAAGCAGGAGTTCTGGAAGGGTTTAATAAATCCATCGCAAACGCTTATGTTCATAAGACAGGTAAAGCTCTAGATGATTTACTTGAATTAATGAATAAAACAACATGGTTTGATGCAGAATCTGCTTTGAATCATGGATTTGTAGACAAAATTATGTTTACAAATGAAATGGCACCTACACTGGTGGCTAGTGAAACTCCTATGATTCCAAGCGATTTTATCAATAAAATGAAGTCAGCAATGACACCAGATATTGATAAACTCGCTGACCTGGTAGCTACTAAGCTAGAAGCTAGACAAATTGAAGAAGAGACTTTTAAAAATAGCGAATTTCTACAGAAGAAATTCAATATTCCAGAAAGTCCAGAAAATAACACAAATGAGACTGTTCCAAAAGGGTTCGGTCTTTTTATGTTTTAAGAAAGGAAACACAAAATAATGAAATTATCTAATGAATTTAAAAAACAACGCCAAGCCTTTTTGGACGCTGTATCAAACGGAGCTCCTCAAGAAGAGCAAGCTAAACTTTACAACGACATGATTGAATCAATGAGCAATGAAATGATGGAACAAGCTCGTGATGCTGCTCGTGAAGAAGTTTCAGCATTGAATCCAAGCGATGCAAAATTAACAGCGGAAGCTCGCGAATTTTTCAATGATATTGAAAAAACCGCTCCTAAAGGGATTGAAAAACTTTTCCCTCAAGAAACGATTGATCACATCTTTGAAGATATGATTCAAGCACGTCCATTGCTCCAACATATTGGTTTGCGTAATGCTGGAATTCGTTTGAAATTCCTTAAATCTGCAACAACTGGTCAAGCACTTTGGGGCAAGATTAACGGAGCTATTCAAGGTCAGTTGAAACAAGAATTCAACGAAGAAGAAGCGATCCAAAACAAATTGACTGCATTTGTAGTTATTCCTAAAGACTCAGAAAAATTTGGCCCAGCGTGGTTGCAAGCATTTGTTTCAGCACAAATTACAGAAGCATTTGCAGCAGCACTCGAAGCAGCATTCTTGAATGGTGATGGCGATGATAAGCCAATCGGTCTTTCTCGCACTCTCACAGGAACTGCAGCAGGTGGTAAAACAACCTACGCTGAAAAGACAGCGCAAACTTCTAAACTTACATTTGCTGATTCAGCAACAGTTGTAAAAGAATTGACCAAGGTTTACAAATACCACTCAACTAAAGCAGACGGAACTACTCCAGTAGCAGTTGAAGGAAATCTTGTAATGGTAGTTAACCCTGCTGATGCTTGGGATGTGAAGAAACAATACACTTCATTGAACGCTCAAGGTGTATATATCACTGCTATGCCTTACAATCTTATCTTGGCTGAGTCAGTAGCCCAAACAGCTGGTAAAGTTACCACATTTGTTAAAGGCCGTTATGATGCCCTTGTAGGTGGTGGAATCGAATTTGGACGCTTCACAGAAACTTATGCTCTTGAAGACTTGAACCTTTACACTGCTAAGCAATTCGCTTACGGTAAAGCTCATGACGAGAAAACCGCGGCTGTTTGGACTTTGCAACTTCCTCAAGCCTAATTTAGGGGTTAGATCATGACTTCGGGAGTAAGACTTCATCCTCTCCTTGAACCTTTTAAGGAGAGGATGAGGATTTTTCATAACGGGGAGGATAAAAACCTCTCTCGAATATTGGAAAGCTCTGAAGCTAACATCTTTAGTCTTGTTGGAAGTCAGTACCCAACTGAACCACGAGTTCGAGAGTTAATTTTAGAGCGTGCTAGATACGTCTATAATGACCAAGTGGAGTTCTTCTATGAAAACTTTCAAGGGGATTTGATGGCGTTATCTCTTGAGAATTTCAAAGCGGAGGAAAAACGTGATTAGAGTTTTAAAAGAATTCTTTGACCTTGAAGCAGGTCAATTCCGCCCAGTAGGTTCGACATTTGAGGGTACAAGAGAGCGATTTGAGGAAATCAATTCTACCTTGCCTGGATTTGTTGAATGGGGCGAAGAAAAAAAAGAAGTAATTACAAATTTTGAGTTACCTGAAGAATAAACCTCAATATCGTTATAAAAGGCCAGAAGCTCAAAATGGAGATTTAAGAACCCCCTTGACTTTCTATACTTCTAAAGTTGAGGAGGGGCTTCATGGTCGTGATGTGAGTTTTGAAAAAGCTTTTTATACAATGGGGCAAGTTTATTCACCTAGCATGAAAGATATTGAGATTGCTAGTGGTAAGTCAATGAGAGCAAAAATGACTCTGAAAATTCGTGATCCTTTAGCAGATTATCAACCAGAAAATCAACATTTTGTTGAAGTAGGAGATATTCGCTTGGCTAACAAGAAATGGCAAATAATCGATATACGTCCTGATTATGATAATCGGGATTTTTTGATAGTTATTATCGGTGGTGGTCAAGATGTCTAGTGGAGCAGAATTAAGAGGCTTCGACGATGTTCTTAGAAACCTTGAAGTTCATCTTGGTGATACTAAGGTCAAACGTACTACGAGTCGAGCCTTAAAAGAAGTCGCAAATGAAACCTTAGAAGAGTTTAAAGGTGCTTTGCAAGTCTACAAAGATAAAGGAGATACTATCGAAAGTGCAACTGTTGGGCATGTGACTGGTCTTGCTGCTGGCGTTCCTGTTGTGAAAATAGGTTTCGGTGAGGGTTCTCGATGGCGCTTGGTTCACTTGAATGAGTTTGGATATAGCAAGAATCCACATCCAAGAGGTTTTGGTGTAATTAGACGCTTTTCAGAGGCTCATGCTAAAACCTACAAATACAGGATGGCTAGTCATTTGAAGATAGGAGGTTTTTAGATGGTCAAAGATAAGTTTAATGAACTCTATGAGACATTGAAAAAAGATGAGACTTTAGCTGGAATCAGTATCAAATCTTTTAATCGTCCAGAAACGCTACCAAGCAATGAGACAAGTATCGTCATTAGACCAGTTGGCCCACCGATGCAGACGGCTCATGGTAGTAATACGAGCCTGGCTAAGACATTTCTCTATCAGGTCAATGTAGAGTCTAAAAATTATATGGAGTGTAAAGAACTCCAAAGAAAAATTGAAAAGATTATGGAAGAACAAGGATTTTATCAAACCACAGGTGGTTTAGATGAATGGATTCCAGAAATCAAACGCTACGTAGATGCTCGGACTTACAAGGGTCGGAGCGCTCTATATGAAGAATATTAAAAAATAAGAAAGAGGTGCTATAAATGGCATTAGTTGGTTTTAAACGTATGACAGTTCGTGTGTTGGATGGGAATGCCACTCCAACACTTGGACAAAACCTTTTTGTAATTGAAGGTCAAACTGGTAAAGGTGCGACTCGTACTGCTAAGATTTCAGGCCTTTCAAGTGATCCAGTAAAAACTTATGGTAGCGATGTTGCTTATCACGTTTCAAATCGTGGTGTTGGTAACGTTAAGATGGAAATGACTGCAGTTGACATTCCTTCAACTGTATTGGCTAAAATCCTTGGTCATGTAATTAAGGATGAAATCATCGGTATTGGTGCTGATACAGTAGCTCCATACTGTTCAGTTATGCTTGAATCTAAAGCAGCTGATGGTACACAAGCACAAGTTGGTTTCTTTAAAGGTCAATTTTCAATGGATGCTGAAGAATTTGAAACCCTTAAAGACAAACAAGAAGAACTTCCAGATGATAGCTTGAGCTTCTCAGCTATTGCAAGTGATGATGTAGAAACTTCAGGTCTTTACTACATCAAGTACATTGGTAAGGACGAAGAAAAACTTAATAAATTTAAAGGCCAACTTAAAATGGTTGCTGCAGGGTAGAAAGAGAGCGCAAGCTCTCTTTTTATCTTATTTCTAGAAAGGAAAGAATATGGCTACGGTTAAATTTTTAATTAAAAATGAAAAAGGACAAGATGTTCAAAAGACTAGTAAGGAAATCACTACTAAAGATTATCGTAACTACCTGATCATGAATGAAGCTTTAAACGATGATTTATCTGAAGTAGAAAAACTCGATAAACAGTTAGAATTTATTGCCTCATTGTTTGAAGATGTAGAAGTGGATGAATTGCTAGAATACACAGATATGGCTGACATCTTTGCAGTTTTCACAGACATTTACTCTCATCTTATTGGTGATGTTGACCCAAAGGGGAAAAAATAGAACCAAAGGAAGCGCTAAAAAGGTTCTATGGATTCGTCAAACAAGCTACTGAAGGTCCGTACGGTATGAGTATTCGTGATGTTATGGATACTAGCTGGGAGGATTTAATGGGAGTTATTGGCGAAACAGAATCAGCTAAGAAAGAAGAAGTAATGGACCTAGCTGACTTTCTGGAAACAATTTAAAAAAGGAGGATTAGAATGGCAGGTGGAACGCCACTAGGACAAATGTATATCGAGCTAGGGCTTGACGTATCGAAATTCAATCCTACCCTGAATGGTGCTAAAAATGCAGTAAAGTATTTTCAAAGCAACGTTAAGGCGCTAGATAGTTCTCTGAAAGATAACGGTAAAAATACAGATTTACTACAAGCAAAATACAAGACTTTAGGACAAGCGATTGGATCACAGAAAAAAGTCTTGGATGAAATGAAAAAAAGTTTTGATAGTCTTGAACCAGGGACAGCTAAATTTGATAAAGCAGCTGCTGATATTGAGCGCGAAAATGCAAAATTAGCAGCAATGGAAGGGCAACTTAGACGCGTCGAACAAGCTTTGATTGCAGTCGGTAAGGAAAACAGTTTTTCTGGCCATTTAAACAAGTTGGGCGATGGCTTGATTAAGGGCGGAGATAAAATCAAAGCATTCGGTGATAATATTTCGACATTAGGTGGGAAATTAACCACTGGATTAACTGCCCCATTGGTCGCAAGTGTTGGCTTGATTACCAAAGCTGCAGTAGATTATGAATCCGCATTTGCAGGCGTCAAAAAGACAGTTGATGAAACTGCCACGGTTTCTTATCAAAAGTTATCAGACGGTATTCGTCAAATGGCTAAAGAATTGCCAGCTAGTGCAGTTGAAATCGCAAACGTAGCAGAAGTAGCAGGTCAGTTAGGTATCAAGGCAGAGGATATTCTTTCGTTCTCACGTACTATGATTGATATGGGAGAGTCGACTAACTTGAGTGCTGAAGAAGCTGCAACTGCAATCGCTAAAGTGGCAAACATTCTTGGATTGACATCAGACGATTATTCTCGATTCGGTGCATCTGTGGTTGACCTCGGTAACAACTTCGCGACTACCGAACGTGATATCGTTGAAATGACGAACCGTTTAGCAGCAGGTGGTAAACTAGCAGGGTTAACTGCTCCAGAAATTCTAGGTCTAGCCACTGCTATGAGTAGCGTAGGGATTGAAGCAGAAGCAGGCGGTACTGCAATGACTCAAACCCTCACTGCTATCGGTAATGCGGTTTCTTTAACAAGTAAAGATTCTGCAGATAATCTTGCTCTTATCGCTAAAGTAGCTGGAACAACATCGGAAGAGTTTCAACAAGCTTGGAAAGAAAAGCCTGCCGAAGCGTTGCAATCGTTTATCAAAGGGTTACAAACTGCGCACGAAAAAGGCGCAAATATGGATGCGATCTTGATGAAGTTAGATATGTCAGGTATTAGGCAAGGAAATATGCTTAAATCTCTAGCTTTATCATCAGATAAAATGAGTGCAGCGGTTGAACGATCTAATCAAGCGTGGAAAGATAACACTGCATTGACCAATGAAGCGAATAAACGTTATGAGACAACTGAGTCTCAATTGAAGATGTTTAGAAATCAAATTACTGATTTAGCTATCGAATTTGGGGGCCCTCTCTTAAAAGCTCTACGAGATGGTCTGAATGCAGGTAAGCCTTGGATTGAGACGTTAGCTAAAATGGCAAAACAATTTAGTTCAATGTCTGAAGAACAGCAAAGGAATATCCTCAAGTGGGGAGCTTTAGCAGCAGGAGCTGGTCCAGCACTCACTATTTTTGGTAAAGGTATCACTATTTTTGGAAGCCTAACAAAAGCCCTCGGGTGGTTTACAAAGGGGACAAGCAAAGCTGTTGGTGGTATATCATTAATGGCTAAAACTTTCCAAGCCTTTAAAACAACTGGGAACATCACATCTGCATTTCAATTAGCAAGTTCAGGGATGACTACGTTTGGGGCAGCAACAGCTTCAGCGTCCACGTCAACAGGGCTTTTAGGCTCAGCAGTTGGACTACTAGCAAACCCTTTAGGGTTGATAGTTGGAAGTACCGTTTTAGCAACTGCAGGTCTTGCCTATCTTAGTAACGAGCAAGAAAAAGCACGTATAAAATCAGAAGAGTTTGGAACTCAGCTGAGTGATACTGCAAGAGGAGAGTTGAGAAGCTTCCAAAAAACAGTAGATGAAACTAGTGTAGCGGTAGCAAACTTTGGAACTCACGCTGGAGATGTTGAAAAAGTTTCTGGAGCTTTTAAAAAGCTTTATGAAGATATTCAAGCGGCAGCAGATCAAAGCAACCACAGGATGGAAGAATTGGGTGCTAAATGGGGTCTAAGTGAAGAACAGATTGCTCAAGCTAAAGAAAGAAATGGTCAAATCGTTTCAAATGCAGCAGCGATGATGAACCAAATCAATGAAATTTACCAACGACACAATGGCGATGCTAGTAAGTTTTCTCAAGAAGAAAAAGAAATCATCCTGAACAATCAAAACGAGATGATTAAAGCTAAGTTAAAGATGATGAGTTTGTCCGAAGAACAGCAAACGACAGCACTTCAAGCTTTAAATGGTAAAATCGGATCACTGAACGAAACACAGTTAAAACATACTAGAGATGTTTTGAAACAAGCTATGGATGAAGAGAAGAAACTCTATGAAACATCCAAAGGCGAGTGGAAAGAATTGCTAGACGGTAAAGCAATCGACCAAGAGACCTATAACAAGAAAATACAAGAGCTTGAAGCAACCCATACTCAAACTATGGAAGCTTTAGGAACGAAATATTATCAAGTTATGAAGGAATTAGACGAAAAAGTTAAATCCAGAACTGGCCAAAGTTGGAACTATTGGGAAGAAGCTAAAAAAGCTTTGGAAGAATACGGTCTATCGTATGAAGAAATTGGTCAGAAGGCAGCAGAAGCATCTCAAAAAATGGGTGATTCGCATAGTATCCTTGCAAAATATACTAGTGATATGAGCAAGGAAGTAAAAGAAGCAAACGATGCTTGGTCTTTACTTGTTGGTAACATTGACAAGAACGGTAATTTCCAAGTCAAGTCGAATGTTAAGGAAGTAATCGGAGAAGCTGCTAAATCTGCAGAAGGTTGGGAGCAATTACAATTCATTGCTAAAACAGCTAATATCAACTCAAACGCTCAAGCTACAATTGCTGAGGCACTTGTAGAATCAGGCAAGTGGCAAGAAATGACGCTTGAGGAAAAACAAGTAATTGTTAAAAATCAAGCAGGTTTACAAGCCATCTTTGACAGTGAAAACAGTCTCAAGATTTGGAATGATATGCCTGCTAGTGTTAAAGAGCTTCTTTTGAAGAATACTGATATCATGAGTAAGGCTGATGAAGCGACAAAGGCTCTTGCTAATTATGACGCTTTAGCTCCGAAACAAAAAGAATTGCTTGCTAATGATGAAAACTTTAGAAATGCTGTTGCACGTTCAACAGACACCTTAATAAACTGGAATGCAACTACTCCATTTACAAAGGATTTGACGATCAATCCAAACAATGTTTTGTATAACGGTCAGCTTTCGATTGATAAACTAACTGAATGGAATCTAGCCCCTGCTGCTACTAAATCATTAGACGCAGTAGATAATACTGCTGCCGCTGTTGGTAGCGCTAATATAAACGTGAACTCTCCAAAACAAGAAGTACCGATTGGTATTAATGCTAATGATAACACAGCAGGAGAATCACAATCGGCAAGTTTAAGTGTAAACTCTCCTTATCAATTTAAACCAATTGATATTAACGCTGTCGACAGAACACAAGGAGAAGCTAAATCTGCAGAGTATGCTGTAAACGCGGTTAGACAGAACGGACCTATTGATATTGATGCACGAGATAACACAAGTAGCGCGATCAATAATGTATGGTCTGGTTTGGTATCCTTGCCAGCTGTAAAATTTATTGATATCATCACTAGACATTTCACTGAGCAACACGCAAATGGTACTAATTACCACCCGGGTGGCCTAGCTATTGTCAACGACCAAAGAAATTCAAATTATAGGGAAATGATTACTTTACCAAGTGGTGAAAGTTTTATCCCAGAAGGAAGAGATGTACTTTTACCACTACCAAGAGGTTCGAAAGTACTTCGTGCAGACAAAACTAGACGATTGATGCGTGAACTTGGTGTTCAAAGATACGCGAGTGGTATTGGAATTCCAAGAGATGCAAAATTCTTGCGAGAAATGGATCGAGCACAAGAAAATATTGTAGTGCAAACCCAAGATAACGGAAATAACCAAGATATGTCTAAAGTTGTATCTGAAATTACATCTTTAAGAACAAGTTTGGAAAAACTCCTCACGGCTATACTTGAAAAACCATCTAATACTTACCTGGATGGTGATAAAATCTCGTTGTCAACTTACAAAAATCATGGAGCAATTTATGCAAGGGAGGGAATTTAATGTTTTACCTAATTATCAATGGGTTTAACACCTCTATTATCCCTCACAGTGTAGTTACTGATTTTGGGGTAAGTGAGTGTGCAGAACCTAAAACTTCAGAGACAACTGAAATTTATGGGATGAACGGAACTTATCGCGTTTTGGACGGATCGTACAAAAGTTATGAGCGAACGGTTTCTTTTTATCTCCCAAAACTAATAGATATTTCAACTGTTATTGAAAAATTTAACAACGGTATCAATGAAATAGAGTTCGGTTACCAACCGGGATCTTTATTTTTCGCTGAGTATATTTCAGCAAGCTATCATAGCAATGGGCCACACGCATATACGCTAGATATAAAACTATTAATGCAACCATTCAGGTATCCAAAGGATGTTGAACCAGTTGTATTAACAAGCGCTGGAACGATTGACAATATCGGTACAGTCTATTCTGAGCCTATCATTGAAATTGAAGGTGACGGAGATATATCACTTACAATTGGACGTAAGACCATGTATCTGACTGTCAACACAAAAGCAACAATCGACTGCAGGCAAGGAAAGCAGAACATCTATAACGCCACTGGTGCTGTACAGAACACTCTTCGAAAACGTGGGGGGTTCTTTGAAATCCCTGTCGGGACTAGTGGTGTTACGTATACAGGAAATGTACGTAAGGTGACTATTAAACCAAATTGGAGGTATAAAGTATGATTTATTTAACAGAAGGAAACATACCTCTTAATGCTGCCTACGATGATGACATCGTTCAAGAAGCAAATAGTACCTATCAATTAACGTTTAAATTTCCAACAAACAATATCTTGTGGCAAAGGCTAAGAGAAGAAACATTTCTGACAGCTGATGATCTACATGGAGAGCAAGACTTTGTGATTTTTGAAATCGAGAAAAAGCACGGACATATTCAAGTCTATGCTAACCAGGTTATGACAATGTTAAATCACTATGTTGTCAATCCAATTTCTTTAGATAGAGTATCTGGTTCAGCTGCATTAAGCAGTTTTGCAGGAAGTATCACTCGTGATAATCCATTCTCGTTCTTTTCAGACATTGACGATAGACACACGTTTAATATTGATAGCAAGAACGCCATGGAAGCTTTGACCAAGGATAAACATTCTATCCTTGGTTTGTGGGGTGGTGATTTAGTTAGGCATGGATACCAAGTACGGCTTTTAAAAAATGGCGGTTCAGAAAATGAATCGCTTTTTATGTATAAAAAGAACCTATCCAGCTATGAGCATAAGACCTCTACTAAGTCTTTACGGACTCGCATCACTTTTATCACAACCATCCGTGGTGAGGGAGAAAATCCAGTCGATAAACATTATAAAGTTGTAGTTGATAGTCCACTGATTAACAAATACAGTCAGATTTATGAGGATGTTGTAGAAGTCAATGACCAAGACGTCAAGGATGAAGCAAGCCTTAGAGAATATGGCAAGCAGTATTTCAGAACAACCTTGTGCGATATGCTTGAAGATAGCATTGAAATTGATGTGGTTGGTCATAGTGATGTGCCCGTCCAGATGTTTGATGTTGTGGGTGTCTACCACGGATACTACGATCTGGACGTGCGAAAAAAAATCACTAAATACAACTACTCACCAATGTCTAAGAAATTGAAGTCTATTGGTTTTGGTCAGTTTCAATCAGGCTTAGCAAGTGCAATCGGTAATGCGGTAAGTGATGCTGTTAAGAATGAAACTCAACACTTAGATGGAATCTTTGAAGCAAAACTAGCTAAAGAAATCCAAAATGCTGACCTTGCTTTTGACCGAAAAAAAGAAGAATTAACGAATCAATTCACAGATGAAGTGAACGCCATCAAAGCTAAAGCCGAAGAAAACAACCAAGCGCTATCTGATGAAATCAACAGACGATTTCACGAGTTTAGTCCTGCTGGTTTTGAAGAAGCTAAAGCTAAGGCAGAAGAGGCTTTGAAAAAAGTTGGAGCGACTGCTGATCTCGTTGAGGAAGCGAAACGTATCGCAGATGAAAATAGTGTTAGATTCGCTGGATTGGCAGATAAAATTAACAAGCAAGATGATAAACTAGCTGATTACAAACAAGGTATAGACGGACGTTTCACGACCTTAACTAGTCAGATTGTTGGGAAAGTAACGCAAGGCGGTCCGAATATGCTCCGAAATTCGAGAGCGGATGATGGTCTGAAATATTGGAATGGTGACCCTAGTAAATTTCAATTTAGAGAACATGAATTTTATCTAAACGGTCAAAAGCGGATATTCTTATTGGGTAGTGGTGCAGTCGTAGGTAGTCCACGATTTATTTTCAAGAAAAATACAGACTACATGCTTAATTTAACAGCTTTTGATACGAATACTGCAAGAGTTAAAATTTCGTTACGTAAAAGGCGTAAAACCTCAAACGCTGATTTTGATGAGAATCAAGTTATTTTTGAAAAAACTGGCTCACCAGCTTTTAGTTCAAATGAAGCTGTTAAACGTTCTTTCAGCTTCAACACAGGTGATTTTGATAATGGTTATCTAATATTTGAATATACAGGGAATCCGCAAGGCTGGTCTGGTATGTTCATGACAGAGTTAGATTTCTACGAGGGTTCAAATGACCGTAAATGGCAACCGTCACCAGAAGATAGCGAAGAACCGATTGAAACAGTCACACAAAAGCTAGCCGAATACAAAGAAACCGTAGATGGTCGTTTTGCTACGATTTCTAGTCAAATTAATAGTAAAGCTAACCAGAGCGATTTTCAACATGTAAAAGAGACAAGTCAGCTATATGAGCGTATTTTGGGTACAAACGACTCAAATGTTAGTACAAATATAGCAAGAATGGCCTTGACCTCAGAATTGTTTGAGGTTGAAGTAGGCAAGAGATTTAGTAACCTGACAAATCTATTTTATGCACCAACCAAAATTCCAAAGTACATTTCATCAGTCGCAACGTATACACACTTAAGTCGTGTCGGTTGGGGCGATCACGACGGTATCAGAATTAACTACACAGACTCTATGTCTGGATGGTTAGGAGTTCGGTTCCCTCTTACCAAAAAGTTCGTAAAACAAGGAGAAAGCCTTGGTTATCGCATTGAAATTGCAGTTGACAAGGTGCCACGAGACGGTAAGGTTTTAATTCAGTTATTGGATAACACCAGCAATCTTAACATGTATTGCAATTATCCAATATCGATTACCAAAACAGGCGGTCAGGTATTTACAGGGTATCTAGACATCCCATCCACTGGAGAGCTAAACGAGTACTCACTTAGATTTGTATTAACCAGTCCAGGGAATATCATTATTCATAAACCTATGATTGTCGACAAACGGATAATTCCTAATGAGTTTATCGACAGCACGGACTACAATAACGAATATAATCGAGTGACTATGTCCCTTATGAAAGATAGCTTTGCTATCAAGTCATTAAATAGCGCAGGGGATATCATCGCTGGAATTAACGTAGGTGCAAATGGTAACAACCGTATTGTTGGTAAGGCCACTCACATAACAGGTGAGACATTGATTGATAATGCAGTCATCAAGTCGGCCATGATAGATAAACTCAAGACTGCCAATTTTGAAGCTGGATCAGTCACAACCAACATTCTAGGCGCTGAAGCGGTAACAGCTGATAAAGTTAAAATTGATACTGCACTCATTCAAAAGCTAGTGTCACAACAAGCATTTGTTGATGAACTTTTTTCAAAGAAAGCAACCATTACTAAAATCCAGTCGGTTGATTTTACGGGTAGTCATATCAAAGGCGGAGTGCTTACGTCTCTCAATGGGAATTCAACCTTTGACTTGAATGCTGGACGGATCAAAATGCAAAGTGGGCCTACAAGTTGGAAGACATCCTGGGATGCTAACGGTTTAGCATTTAGGGGACCTGGCAATGACGTTTGGGGTGCGATGGGTGGTGACTCTGGTGGCGGTGTCGGTATCTATATGCGTGGCGACCATGCTTTTAACCTTGTTGTAAATCACTCAGATTATGGTCCAAATTACAGTTATACAGCATTGCGTGTAAAATATGGTGAAGGTACAACCTTGCAATTTTCTCCAAATGGGGGAAGTTACAACTTGTTGACCCTATTCAAAACTATATTTGATAACTTCAAAAATAATACTAGTAATTATTACGAAATAAGGTAACACATGAACACAACAGATAAAATCATCAATGATTTAGGCGTTCAATTCGCAAACAAAACGATTGAATGCGCAAATTATAAGGCTCTTTATGAAGAGGCTCATAACAAACAGACTGAAACGCAAGCACAAATTGAAAAAGTAAACAAGGTCTTGCAGTCAAATGATGAGTTAAAGGCTCTATTTGACAAGGTAGCAGAAGAACAGAAAGAAGGATAAGACATGACTTTTACTATTGTTAACAAATACTTACAAGAAAACAACCGCACATTCGTAGCTATTCGTCAAGAAGCACCATATACGGCTTTTGACCGTGTGTTGATTGGTAACCGTGTGAACGATTCAGACGAAGATTTGATTAAGGCAGTTATCGCTCAAGTGACGACTGAGTTCAATCCAGCTGAGGGTGTGAAGAAACTTCAGGAAGACTTGCAAACACAAGCACAAGATTATGAAGCAAAACTGGCTCAAAAGGATGCTAAGATTGCAGAAGTTAAAGCAGTCGCAGACTGGGCGGTGCTTGCTCGTGTAACAGATGTAGAAAATCCACTCAATCCTATTGTATTCAAACGTGGTCTTGAATTGGTTGACCTTGGCCAGACAGGTAAGACTTACCAATCACAAGAAATTTTCACACTTGAAAATCCTAACTATGTTGAAAAATTCCAAGAAGGTAAGCGTGTCATGGTTCAAGTTAACGAGCCATTCACCTATCAAGGTGAAACGCTTGAACAGTTGGCTACACTTGAGCAAAACGGGAAGTTAGGTATCTGGAAGTGGACAGAGCCTAAAGCAGAAGCTAATGCAACGACTGCTACACCTACGCCTACTGCCAACTAGTAGGAGGTGTTTATGCAAGATTTTATGTGGGGTGACCTAGCAGAACACCTAAAAAGTCTTTCTCAAAGCCCTTACATTCACATCTTTTTTTGGCTGATGGTTCTTGATATTGTTACTGGCTATATCAAAGCCTTTAAAACAAAGCGCTTCGACAGTAAAATTGGATCAATGGGGCTGATACGACATTTCGTTGTGTTCACAGTCATTATGCTTGTTGCAATGTATTCACGAGCTTTGGGAGTTCGTCCATTCGGTATCGGGTGGACGATGTTCTTTATTGCTAATTATCTCGGTTCTGTTTTGGAGAACTGGGAAGCAATCGGTTGGGCATTTCCTGAGTTTTTGAAACCTTACATCAACCAGATTAAGAAGGATAACGAAAGGAAACTAAATAAGCTGTTGGTCAATATCGACCAGAAAGACAAATTTGAAGAGGAAGAATAATGGTATGTAATTACAATACGACCAACATTTCTCAATTAGACGGTGGTTCTATCGTCAAGCAAGGGGATACAGCTTCAAGATTTGGTTTTTCCTTGCTTGATGAAAACTACCAGTCTATACATTCATTAGAGGGTGCTGAAGCAACTATCAGACTTACAAGTGGTAAGTTCCAATGGAAGAAGCAAGTGCAAGTCACAAATGGAGCGGTCAGCTTCACAATTGACTCAATCTTGCCTGTTGGTTACTATCGCCTTGAAATCTCAGCTAATGGCTATGTATTTCCTAGTGATACGCTTGCTAAAATCACGGTAGTTGCATCAGATAGAGAATTGGTCACAGATGAAGTCCATTCTTTAAAAGAGTTGGACATTGCTGAAGAAGTTAAAAAACAACTAGCAAAATTGCCAGTTGGCGGGGGTGGAGTCGTGCAAGTTCAAGAATTGCCAGACTTACTCACTTATTACAATTTAGGAAAGGTTTAAAATTATGACATTAGACACAAGTAAATTAACAGCATTCGCTCAAGCGGTAGGACAGGATGTAAAACAAATCAAGTTAGATGTTGCTGATAAGGCTTCAACATCCGCTATGACTCAAGCAATCGCACAAGCTAAGACAGATGTTAAGGCTGAAATTTTGGGTGAGGGCGTGCCAGAACAGCTTGATACGCTGAAAGAAATTGCTGACCGCATTACTGCAACAGGCGGCTCAACAGACGGTGCTATCGTCTCTAAAATGACAGAGCTTGGTCAGAAGTTTACTGACCTTGAGACAACCGACCTTGTTTCTGCTTATAACTCAGCGAAAGCGTGATTAAATGAGCATGAGAAACCTTGAAAATCTAGCTACGGAAGTCGGTAAGGACATCAAGGACATTAGAACACGCTTTGCGACCAAAGACGAAGTCTCGAAGAAAGTAGATAATAGCGTATTCGAGAAAGTCGAACAGCTATTGAAAGATGAGAATAAAATTGATAAGTCTGTATGGCTCTGGAACAATAATATGGGTATTTACAACTCAAATGATTGGTTCAGATACAAGCCAATTCCTGTTAATAAAGGCGACAAGTTCTATTTGCTGAATATCCGTGGGGTATTTAGCTATGTTGTTTCAAAAGACGGAACACGCTTATTAACGAAATTCTCACAATCAGATGATCTGATCACTACCGAGTATGTAGCTAGTGAAGATGCTATCCTTTATATCACATCAAAGCCAAACGAAAACGCCAAAGTCTTTAATGCTTCGCTGAAAGAGTTGACAAACGCAAACGTGAACTTTTCCAATCTTCCAAACGACTATATCTCGTTGAAAATTCCTAAACTTTCATTAGATATTCAACCCGAAGAGTTGAGTTTTGTCGATGTCGTGAAGCAAATCCTTGACGAGAAGACTTTTAAAGTCGGTAAAGCGTGGTCTGGTAATGGTAATGGCACTTACGACGCTGGAACATGGGGCACTTATCCAGCGGTTAACTTAAAAGCTGGAGTTACTTACGGATTGAAGAATGTCCGTGGAGTGTTTACGCATTATTTTGATAAGTCAGGATCTAAAATCCTTACCTTCTCAACCAAAGACGAGATAATCACAAGAGATTTCACACCGAATGTTGACGGATACATTCTTATCAGTCGCCTAACGATTGATAAACCTTCTAAAATCTTCCAAGGTAGCCTTAGTAGCGCAAGAAACCTTGATAGCCTCGAATATGGAACAAGTGCAATCACTTCAAAAGTTCCGTTCATCATTCCAGATAATAGCACAACACAATTTGGTTTAGATATCACAGGCATTGATACCACACAACAAACAACCGTCAATAACCTAAGCTATATGTCTCCTATCAAGAAATGGGAGAAGAGCCGTGGGTTCATTGACACAATTAACGTATACGTGAAGCAAGCTGGCACATACAACTTTGCAATCGGGAACATCGACCAAAACGATTTGATTGTATCTCCTCGTACTTTCCAAAAGCAGTTAAGCGTTGGATACAATACGCTAGATGTTATCAACGAAGAACGAGAAATCTTTTATGGTGAGCAATTGTTTTTTGAAGCTCACGATAATACGGTCTATGCTGCTAAAGGAGAACGCAACTTAATTCAAGATGCACAGCACGTTACGAATAACGCTGGGTATTCTGGAAAAATCATGTATGGAACGGATAACGCTATTCCGTTCAACTACAAAGTTGCGGATGAAAGCACGAAAGAAAAGGCTGAAATCTTGAAGCAGAAAGTTGATAAGATTGAACCAATCGTCTCTGGCTTAGAACTGTTCAAGAAAACACCTATGCTGGTCAGTCCGAATGGTACTAAGTATCGCTTAATCGTGGATAATAGCGGTAATCTATCAACCGTATCAAGCGTACCGAATAAGGTGGCAGTCTTTGGCAACTCAATCTTGAGCCACCCTTGGTTGCAAGGAATGGGTATGGCAGCAAGCGCCCCTGACAAAGACTATTTTAGCTTGGTTAAGAGTTACATATTGTCTAAAAATCCAAGCGCTAGCGTTGTTCGTGGTAACGGTGCAGATTGGGAGTCCGAACCAAGCAAGCGTAGAGAGGTATTTGATACTAAGATGAAGCAATCCTTAAGTGCCGATACGGATATCGTTATCTTGCAATTTGGTGATAATCTCAATACAGACGAAAAACGGAAAAACCTTGAAACCGACATTCCAAATCTTGTTAGCTGGATACGCTCTATTTCGCCTCGTGCGCTCATTTATTGGGTAGGTATCTATTACGCTTCGCCTGACTTTTTAGAGCGTGTGAAACGTATCTGTGCGCCTCTGGGTGTCACGTTCGTCGACATCTACAAATATTCAAAAGATGCCATCTATAAATCTGAGATGAACAAGGTTCTACGATTGCCAGACGGATCTAACTACACAATTACCAATCCAGGTGTAGCTAGCCACCCAGGCGACCTTGGACACAAAGCGATTGCAGATGAAATTATTAAGAATTTCTTATTCTAGAAAAGGAGAACGAAAACAATGATTAACTTAAAATTACGACTTCAAAATAAAGTAACACTTGTAGCAATTTTGGGAGCAGTATTTCTTATGGCTCAACAATTTGGGTTTGAGATTCCGCAAAACATTCAAAACGGTGTGAACACATTTGTCTACATCCTTGTTTTGATTGGTGTTGTGAATGACCCTACAACATCAGGGCTATCCGATAGTGCTCGTGCACTTGAATATAAAGAACCTAGCAAGGAGTAAACAATGAAGAAGAATGATTTATTTGTAGATGTTTCATCACATAATGGTTATGATATTACAGGTATTCTAGAAAGCATGGGTACAACAAATACTATTATTAAAATTTCGGAAAGCACAAGTTATATCAATCCATGCTTATCATCACAAGCAGAACAATCAACTCCTGTAGGATTTTACCACTTTGCTTGGTTTGGTGGTGATGTATCACAAGCAGAAGCTGAAGCGCAATTCTTCCTTGAAAATGTACCACAAAGTGTTAAATATCTTGTGTTAGATTATGAAGACCATGCAAGTGGTGATGCTCAAGCTAATACAGATGCTTGTATCAGATTTATGGATGTCATTAAGGAAGCTGGATATGAACCAATCTACTATAGTTATAAACCATTTACACTTGAAAATGTATACTATGAACAAATCATTGCTAAATACCCTAGCAGCTTGTGGATTGCTGGGTATGGTTTAAATGATGGTAATGTAGACTTTGAATACTTCCCATCTATGGACGGTATTCGCTGGTGGCAATACTCTTCAAATCCTTTTGATAAAAACATTGTGTTGGTAGATGATGAAGAAACAGAAATTGATTCTGGCTGGAAGCGTAATGATAAAGGTTGGTGGTATGTAAATCCAGATGGTTCTTATCCAACAAACAAATGGCAAAAGGTAAATGATGTATGGTACTACTTCGATGAACGTGGATACATGAAATCAAGCGCATGGCTCAAGCATACAGACGGATATTGGTACTATCTACTTCCCAATGGTGTTATGGCTACTGGTTGGGTGCTTATCGCTAACAAATGGTACTACTTCAAAGAAGACGGTAAAATGGTTACTGGTTGGGTTAAGTACAAAGAAAAATGGTATTATCTTGATAGTAAAGATGGTAGCATGGTTTCAAATGCGTTTGCCCAAGCTGCAGACAAAAAAGGATGGTACTTCATCAAAGAAGACGGCACGCTTGCCGATAAGCCTGAATTTGTGGTAGAGCCAGAAGGGCTTATCACGATCAAATAAAAACAGAAAGAACAAAAATTTAATTACACTAGACCGCTGGCAATCGCTAGCGGTTTTTTTGTTTGCCATAATAAAAGCAGTGAAAAAATATCACTGTTTGTCTTTTAATTTATGGGCATAATCAGTCATATTGATCGCATGCTTTAACCGCATGTTCATAATATCAGATACACCATTTTTATATTTATCCACAGCTTGAGTAGATACGCCACAGTTTTTGCTGATAGCATAGGCTGTGGCGTTGTCTAAAAGCCAGTGGATCGCTTTAATATCTACTGACATATATTATTACCTCATAAAATACCAAATCGCAAATAGGAGTAGAAGAAGTCCAACAATAAATTCAACTTTTTCACGCTTGGTAGTTTTTCTAATTTTAAGATTTACTTTCATTGTTTTTCCTGTTATAATTTAAGTACACCCCCGAAGGGGTGGATAGTGATTTCTCACTATCCAATTTCGATGTGCCATTCAAAGCTGATTATAAATAAGTTTATTT
>OKVI01000632.1_pt1 | contig 21061 bp, 5 predicted proteins | sample 1607001 | NCBI WGS metagenome assembly OKVI01 (sample SAMN03281018, study PRJEB24777) | human gut metagenome | isolation source: fecal sample PR128 from 1 month old male Malay infant, vaginal delivered...
ATCGGTGGAGCTGCATGACAAGGTCATCGGGCATTATCTGAACATAAAACACTATCAGTAAGTTGGAGTCATTACCGTCTTACTCAACCATGGTATCTACCTGACCTCCGCACTGAAACTACCTAAAACACAGATCACAGCCACACCCGCGGAGATCATTCTCTGGTCACCTATTGTAGAATGGGAGCTCGAACTCTTTGCCAATATAAAAGTTATTTTCGTTGGCGGCGATATCGCGCGGAAATGCCTTAACATCATCGCGAAAAAGCAAACACGTAAACATGCCATCCCTTCAACTCCGACGTACAAACTGATGAATAGCGAATTAGTCTGGAAAGGAATAAGCATACTTCCTGGATATATTCTTACCGGAAAAAACCTGCTCATTGAAAAGTCAAAAATCGAAATGAATGTCGAGCAATTAAGAAAAGGAATTGCGATTTATCGCAATAGTAACAGTAACCATACGAATAATTCAGTTCATGAATAAGAGATGAATCATTAATAACAAGAAATCACTGACAAACCACCTGTAAAAGGTCAATCATTTTAGTTCAATTTCCTTTGTCATGATTATATTTTTATCGTCCTGACGATACTATTAACAATTACAATATTTATACCCTCCCCTGAACAAACAGAAAAGAACTCATACATTCGTTTATAATTCTGGTAATCCTGGCATCATACGTTTAAAATTTAAGGTGTTTGTTTTATAATCATGGTTCCAAAGACTATTGGTCACCAGAAAATGCCAGCCTTTTCGTGCCAGCTATATTTGTCCAGTGTGTTACCCCATCCAAAATCATCCACATCCTGATGTTACGTTAGATATAGAGAAAACAGGTTGTACTGTGCAATATGCTAACCGCATAAGCGAATATAATTTCTAAGCTGATATTGTCTGGCTGTTGGGAGCTAAACAATATAAATATCGCCAGTTGCCAGAACGGTTATATAGACCAGGAGCGTTTCGGCTCCTGGTCTGTTTCGGACATATTATCAATCAGCCACTAATAGCGGACTAGGGATACCAGATGATGAAACAAACAGCCCTTTTACGGCACGGGTTGCAGCCACATGCAGTAACGCGCGCTCATTAAATAATGCATCACGCTGTTCAACGGGATCATCGGATGCTAATGCTTTTATTTCCGGCACAACGCCTTCGTTAATCCCCACCAGGAACACATACTGGAACTCAAGCCCTTTAATACGGTGCATCGTTGCAACTCGCACGCCTGGGCGTGCATCGCTGTCACCGCTATCATTGCCTAAATTAAATGTCTCAATTCCGGCGTCATTGAGTGCTGATGCGTAGCGGTCGCAAGCATGTTTAGTACGCGCAGTAATGCAGATATCCTGAGAACGAACCTGATTCGCCAGCAATGCCTGAATTTGCTTGACGAGCGTTGCAGCCTCTTCTTTGAAATCTGCCGCATGCGTAATCATGGGCTTTTCCCCGTGCAGTAATGACAAATAATCATTACTGGTATCCGCTTCGCCATCGAGGTTATCAACCTTCACACCAGTTAACAGCCCAACAGCAAATTGACGCGTCTCTTCTGTGGTCCGATAGTTAATCTTCAATTTTTTACTGCGACGACCACGGACGTTAATACCACACTGACCAAGAACGACCTTATTGCGATAAATACGCTGATGCCCATCCCCGACAATAAACAGATCGTTGGGCGACTCGGGAACCAGGCTGCGAATAAGAGTAAATGCCGGGGCACCGATATCTTGAGCTTCATCGACGACAATACTGCTATAAGGTAGTTGGACCTGCTTTTCTTTAAACAGAACAATAGCCTCATGCATGGCATCGCCCATTTCGCGCAGTTTGGCACGCGCCATTTGTGCTCTGAATTCTTCGAAAACTGGCCAGATTTTCGCCCGTTGAATACGGGATAACGCTGTACCACGTCCAACCCGGCTGACTTTGAGGTATTCCTCCCGGGTGTAAACCGCATTTGGCTGGACAACGCGTTGCCACTCTTCAGCATAGAAATTGTCAGGTAGCCCCAGTTCGGCAGGTGCCTGCTGCAAGGCATAGTTCCAGCATTTACGTCGCCCTTCATCGCTGTCGTATACCACGCGGAAATCATAACCGTGGCGTTTTAGTTGGTCGCTCATCCAGGCATCAATGTTAACGACGTCAATACGCGCCATCTCTTCTCGCGTACACAACCGCTGGAGATTAGCGCGAATATCTGCCGCCAGGTTACGCGTAAAGGTCGTGAAAAGTACCTTCTTACCGGGTTTATCTGCCAGACGCTGAGATAACCACCGCGCACGGTGCATTGCAACAACCGTTTTCCCTGTACCTGCACCGCCCAGTACTCGTACCGGACCATTAGCGGGCGACTCCACCAGTTTTCGCTGGCTCGGATGCAGAAATACACGCCATTTTTCTAAAGGCGCATTAAGCATCTGCAACAGCTCCTGTTCATTTTCAACGACATGGAAGCGACGTTTACTTCGTTCAATCGCCTCCATAAAGTCGTTGGTATCAACATGCTCGTCACGATGATCGTTAAACTCTTCCAGCACTTCCTGGTAATCCAGCCCTTCTGCCAGCCAATGCAGGGGTTCCCAGGCTTCTGCTGGCATTATGCTTTCAAGTTGATTAAGCCCGGCTTCATCGGTAAGCGCCATCACCTGATCAATAAAGACAGGCGGCACACCCAGGGCCAGAATTTGTTCCGCGCTGTAAGCTGCGAAGAGTTTCGGTTTATCAACCACCGTTTCCGCCGCCGATTTGATATAGCTAATATCAATAACCTGAATTGCGCCGGTAATCGGGTGAATTGAACAATCATGCCGCCGCGCCCAGTCGTATGCTTCGTCGTGTTTATCCACCCACATCAGCATATACAGGGCACCCTGTTCAGGTTTCAGAACAATGCCGCGATAAGTTTGATCGATTCGCACCGAATGGACATTTTTACTGCGCGCATCGTGGATCTTTTCATAGTTAAGTCCATTACTGGTCGGGTCCTGACGGAATTTTGAAATGAATTCCTGCACCTTTTTTTGCTGTGCTTTTGGGATCCGCGCGAATGCGCCCAGAAAACCATCAGAAAGTGCCACCTTGGGCGTTTGCACCGTCATTTGTCACCTCCGGACAGATGTTGCAATGTATTTTCGTCAATTGGCCCGAATGCTACGTGCCAACCCCTGGTTGTGAATAATGGAATAAATTCTTGATTATCAATAATCAATGCCCATTTTTGTGATGGCCAGGCGAGATCGGCTTCCGCAATAATTTCACCCTCATCATTTTGCAATTCGTAGCCGAGAGTCGGCGCAGAGAGAGAATGAGACTGAAGCAACGCGATCTCTTCAGCGCTTAATAAGCCAAACTCAATAATCTCAGCCCAACTCTCATCAGTCTCTGGTACTGCCTCTGGCGTTGCCGAAACTTTAGTGTCAACGCTTTCCTGCGGTAAATGCACGGCTTTACGGCTGGTAAAGGTTATATCCGGCAGGAACTGTAACAGGTTTACCAGTCGCCAGAAGCCATTGAGTCCCGCTTCATAACCGTCATCCTGCGTATAGCGATCGTCAAAACAGATATGCAAACGCAGCCAGCTGCGCATTTGTGCGACACTGGTCGTCGGTTTAATGGCTTGTTGTGGCAACACCGAAGCCAACTCAATAAATTGCTGCGATGAGTTACAGCTATCGAGTAAACCACCAAAGACAAACGGTTCGTCTGGCAAAAGCTCTGCTAGCCGCCAGGCTGGCGCGTTTTCCTGCATTTCATAGGCATACTTTTGTTTCGTTCCCGCGTCCTGTGACTTCTTCACATCCAACCACACCCAGGCATGTGCAGCAGCCATTTTCTGCCATAACTGCGTTCTTCCGCCCGGATCGGCGAGATAATCCAGCAGCAGTGCAAAACTGTTGCGTTCCCGGAACGACGCTTCAAGGGCCGCAAAGTTGGTATCGTGAAACAGGTTATAAAACTTAGGCTGTTTCATATCCGGGTTATGCCCAAGCCCCAGGACATCCTGAACATGTTTAAGCCCAGGCTCTTTGAGATCGGCCCACGTGACTGTCCACACCCAGAAATTACCGCTATCCCGAATCGCCTGGCGTTTTTGCACATCCTCTGCGACGCTATTTTTGTGAAACGCAAAGCCATCAAGGAAAATAGCTACCGGTTTAATGGCATCAGACTGCATAAGCGGATATAGCACGTAATCCGGGCGACAAGGGATCCCCACCGCCTCTTTAGCGCCTAAATCCACCTGAGCTTTAAGATGCCAGCTCATCATCGGTTCGCTGCGGGTGTTAATAATCCACCCAGCGCCCTGATGCGCGTAACTGCGACTGACAATCAGGTTTTTATTTTCTTGCAGGCAGCTAATAAACCGTTTTTCCAGCTCACTGCCCATCATGGCTTCGAGGGAAATGTTTTTGATGGAATCAATTACCCGTATCGAATCTCTTGCCTGCAAAATTTTCGCCAGCAAGAGACGCGCCTGATCGCGGGAGACATACTTCATGCGCCCACGGTCACGGTAAGCGTAAACGCAACGATAACAACCATCTTTATGCGTATCATGGTTGCAACTGCATTCCACTATCGCCTGATAGGCCAGTTCAAGTAATTTCAGCAAATTGTCGGGAGTGCGCATCAGCTCTTTAAGAGAACCAGTTCCCCCCGGGACGGTATCGTAAATCACCAGATACTGCCGCCAGGATTCGCCTTCATTTTCCGGCTCGCGGTACACAACGCCTTTCAGGTGATCGACATTCCCCTTGAAGTAATGTTTAAGGCCGAGCTGGATCGCCGCCCCAAGAGAAGCCTCCACGACACGGTCATTACTGTAACTGCTTACCGGGAGCAGAATTCGCAACGCTTCTGACTCCAGCTGGCGATAGAGATAGAGATAATCTTCGAACTTCGCCTTTTCCGGTTCCGTGCGATATTTGCAGCTCAAATCATGACGTGGTTCATGATCGCGAGGACGCTGCACCATGCCGCACCCGAGGCAAACTTTAAACCCGGTTCGCTTCTTCGCTTCTCCGGCAATCATCAACTCATTGGCATCATCCGCCATTTTGCCGAAGTTGATATCCCGCAGGGTGACTTTGCTTAAAAATTCAAAACCAAACGGAACTTCGCCTTCCTCAATCGCGTATGCCGCCGATACATCTTCTTTTTCGAAACTAACCAATAGCTGACGCTGGAAGAAAGCAGGTTCACGGCTGTCGCTCTCGTCGCTGATCTGGCTATCACGTGCACTGGCGCGGGCATACACCTGGCGAAGTTTCAGCAGCGTGGTTTTTTGTCCGGCGTCGGCCCACCCCGGTGTGCCACATTTCGGGCAATATTTATTCTGGTCGCCCGTCTGGTCGATATTTTCGCTGTAGTTACAGTGGCTACAGATACGCCAGTTCTCCGGCTCAGAGACCTTCAAGTCTATCTGCTCAATTTCAACTTTATGTCCACCGGCATAGAAATTATTCAGCGGAGCCAGCTCAGCCAGCGCCGTTGATGCTGGGCGTTCATATTCGAAAGTGGTGTTTTGATATTCACGCGCTTCCCCGCCTTCTTTACGCCGCCAGAGCACAGAACGTAACGTAATACCGGCTTCCGGGAAGGCGTAGTTAGGCAGCAGACCTTCATCCGTGAGGAAATTCAGCGTCTGCTTATTGTTGATTTGATTGACCAGCGCCATCAGCGCCTGCCGTTCTGAAGTTAACTCGCGCATATCGCTGTCAAAGTTTTGATCGCGCGGCGCGTTCTCCAGCTTATCGATACTGCGCTTGAGTTTATCGATGCGTGAACGCAGAGATTTACGATCTTCCACCAGCAGTTTTAACGCCTCTTCGATACGCTGCACCAGAGAGCGTTGTCCTGGCGCGCCCTGAAGATAAGACAACAACTGTTGACGAGTTTCTGCGGCAAGATCGGGGAAGATCGCCGTAAATTGTGCAGCAATCTCCGCATGATGCTGTTCGATATATCTCAGTAAGTTATACGGAAAACCCGATTTACGCCCGAACTCCAGCTCATCCAGCATCTGTTTGACGTTTTTACAGATAGCGGATTCTGGTACACCGGTTTTCACCCAGTTATCCATACAAAAAGCTGCCAGCTGGCGTTCGAGAATAGCCGTTGCATTGAGGAAGACGCCAGGAGCCTGCACCTGGCCCTGCATCATCTCCAGTGGTTCTTCAAAGAAAAACTGATCGTGCGGGTTCCCTTCTGCCACGGTAATGTTTAACGCGTTACCATCTTTACGACCGGCGCGACCAATACGTTGCAAGTAGTTGGCCTGAGCAGGTGGGACAGAACAGAGTAAAACGGTGGAAAGATCCCCAACGTCAATACCCATCTCCAGCGTCGGTGTTGCCGACAACAGGTTGATATTCCACGGTTGGTTGCCGCGGTAGAACGATTTTTCGGTGGCTTCGCGATCTTCACGGCTAAGCAGCCCCGTGTGTTCTGCGCCCTGCACGCGCGCGATATCCATGTTCTCCCAACGCCAGGTCGCCGTATTGTCGACTTCCTGGTAACGACCTTCACAACGTAAAGAGAGACAAGGCGCATTACGCCACTGCCAGCCTTGATCGGCCGGAGCCCGGACAACCTCACGGCAACATGAGCAATTAAGCTGAACGACGTCACGGCTCACCACCAGCGCCGAAGGCACCAGTCCCCAGGCTTCACGCCCTTTGGTGTCAAAATCTTTTACTACTCCGGCTATTTTCAACGCCGTAAACAGGCGTCTTAACACTGTTTCCGCAACGCTACTGATAAACAGATTATTGCCGTTACTCAGCGTGCGATTGATCCAATGCTGATACCAACTGGGGTTAGACTTCGCGCCAATCAGGCGATGGAAACCATTAATTTTTTCAAACGACGCATAAGCCGGTTTACGCGTTTTCGGACCGATAGAAGGCATATAGCGCGAGGTACGCTCTTTTTGCGTCATCATAAAGGTCGTGCCATCACGGCGATAACTTTCGAACGCCGGATGCATAACGGCCCCGGCCTGGCGTTGATACCAGATAACCCCCAGCGCCAGGTGTGCGACCTGCTCGACGCTCACACCGGACATCTCATCACCCAGCTCTTCACAAAGCTGTTGATGCAGGGCGGTAATAGCCGGATTGAAGCGATCTTTATCCACTCCGGCAACGGCATAACCGGTGGCTTCCAGCGTACGTCCGATACGCGCGCGCAGGGTAAATTCGCTGTACACCTCCCAGTCGAGGCGCAGGGAAACCAGCTCCGGCAGATCGGAGTTCTCCGCCAGTTTGCCTTCATTTTTCAGCGTCTGATAATCATTCAGCCACTGCATATTTGGTGCGATGAAGTTCGCTGCAAAATGAGCATCGTCCGGTGAACGTTCACGCGTTTGTTGGCAAACACGCGCCGCGAACGCATCCAGCGGTAATGTCTCTTTTTCGCCAAGAACACTGGCGATTTGCCCACGAATCATCAGCGGCCAGGTACGGGCAGTAAAGAAGCTGGCACGATGCGCGGCGTCTTGTACCGAGTCAGAAAACGTAATCAGCTTTTTATGTTCGTTGAACTGGCTGCCATAAAGCTGGTGAATCATCACCGCCGACAGACTGGCAGCCCGTGACCCCAGAATCGAAATCCCCTGTTTGCTGTTGCAGTACGGGCATTCATTAGCAAACTCCAGCTCGTCCTTACGCTCTTTGAGCATATCCGGGATCAGTACCTGCAACAGCTCTGTATGACCGCAATGTCCACACTGGACGCTGGACTGTCGGTTAAGTTTCAGACAGGTAGGACACAGTTTCTGGTGTGCGCCACTGACCGCTTTTTCGTTATTATCCGGGAAAGCGAGGACGATGGAGCGCCCTTTTTCAAAGAACTGGCGATAAATGCCGTCGAGGTCTGTTTCCAGCTGAACACTTTGCCCATGACGCAGGCTGGCCCAGCCGGTTGCGTGGCAGTCACGGCAGTGGATAACCGGCAAATAGTGTTCGCGATCTTCCACCGCCACATCATCGGCAAACACCAGTCTCGGCGTTTTCGCCACGCTGGCGACCAGACGACGCATCTCACGAAGCCACAACTGGGAACGCAGTTGCACAAACGGCAGCACCGGGCGCGCTTTCTTCGCCTGGAGACGTTTTTGCCGATCGTGTTCCGTTTCCGGTACTTCGAGACGTGCCTGCGCGATCAGCGCCAGAATGCTTTGCAGCACGCGTCGGGCATGGTCGGCGCTTTCTGCCAGCATGACCTGGAGATTTTCCAGACACTCTCGTTCAGAGAGGATCCCGCCTTGCAGATCATGGAGTAAGACATGCATCACGCTGTGGCGGCGTAACAGTGACCCCAGCGCAATACGCTTTTCACGCCCGTCGTCGCTCTCCAGATCGTCCGGGAGTTGCAAGTCGCTGTCGGGGAACCACAAAGGGATTTGTCCGTTGAGATACGCCACCGGGGTAGCGTAACCCTGCGGATCCAGGGCCGAAGCGACCTCCGGCCCCGGATACTGACTGTACGCAATGGTGTAATCCTGCAAGTACTCCGCTGCCGTGTAGCGATCTTCGCGAATAACGGCGTCATCGGTAAACGGCTGGTCAAAGATTGTTTTTGCGTAATCGAGCAGTTGCCCCAGTTCGTCGCCGACGGTAGCTGATGTCCCGACGCAGGCGAATCGTTGGTTATCCACACCTATGTGATGCTTCAGACGTCGCACCAGACAGGCCAGATCCGACCCTTGCGCGCCATCAAACGTATGCAATTCATCCACGACCAGGTAACGCAATGAGCCGGGCTGGTTGTAACGCCAGAGCGGCTGATCGCCAGGGCGCATCAGCAGGTAGTCGAGCATTTTGTAGTTGGTCAACAGGATGTCCGGCGGGCTTTCGCGCAGCGTGTGCTTACAGGTAATGACCTTTTCTGCAGACATTTTTTTGCTGGGTTCGATTTCGCTGTCGCCGACAAACAGGCCGACGGTCACCTTGCCATGCAGTTGTGGATCGCTGGCGATGGTTTTGGCGAAACGGCTGGCCTGATCGGTTGCCAGGGCGTTCATCGGGTAGATGATAATCGCTTTAACCCCGGCTTGTGACGCGCCCGCGCAGTGGTTGAGCAGCGGGAACATAAAACATTCTGTTTTACCGGAGCCGGTACCGGTAGCGACCAGCGTCGGCTGTGGCGCGTCGCTTCCCAGACGCTGAAATGCCCGGGCCTGATGCGCGTGCGGCGGGAACGGCAGCGTCAGATTAGGGAAAAAATTCAGCGGTAAGTCACTTTTACGAAACGGCAACTGGGCGGAAAGATACGGCCCTTTCAGCAGCGTTTCCGGCTGGGCCAGAAATTGCTCCAGCATCGAGACGTTATTGTTTTCTTCACCATTAAACAGCGGGCTGTTTAGCGGGAACGCCGCCCGTAAAAAGGCGGCAACGCTGTCGGCGACCTGCCGACTGACAACGGACGGCAGCATCAGGCGCTCTCCTTATCTTGTGCAAAGAACGCCCAGGCCACTTTGTAGTCGTCTTCGCGATCTGGCTTGATAAACGGAGCCTGCCAGGTGACGGTACGGCGCTCACCTTCGTCGCTGCGGGTATAGTCATCAAAGGTGACGCTGACGGTACCGGTTTTAAGATGTTTGACATCATCCCAACCGATAGCTTGATCGGTGCAGTCACCGCCGGTCCACTCCGGGCTGTCGACGTTAAAGACAAAGCCGTTTTTCAGGTCAGCTTTACGGGCGGTACGCGGCAGACCGACGCCCACCAGCCCTTTGCTTGGGGTAAAGATAATGCGACCGTTTTGATCGTACCAGGTATCCGCTTCGTACTGGCGCATCACCGGGAACTGTACACGGTAAATGGTAAGCAGCTCTTCGAGGGTTAACCCCAGCGACTGCGCCACCAGTACGTCGATTTCCACCAGCGCCTGACGACGACTATAGTCGGAGCGTAAGGCGCAGTTACGCTGCCACTCTGGGGTCAGTTTGGCGAAGAAATCCTGGGGGAGCTGCGGGAGATCGCGGCTCCAACGCTGGGTGTTGAAGTCTGGGGTGTAGCAGGATTGCCAGAGCTCGGCGTATTCACTTGATAGGGCATTTAATAATAAAGTCCTTATTTTTACACCAAAACTTTCGGTATATACGAACCCACCAAGTTGTGCACCGTACAGATCTGATTTTCCAGTTGATTTCAAAATAAAATCATAAACAATTGAATGCGAAAGGCCCGTAAAATTCACCAGTACATTAGTTGACTCAAAGGCCGTAGCGACACATGTGTTAATGTTTGCAAATCCCTTGGGAAGAATAGCGGAGATGAAAGATCTCTCAGAAGATCCACCAAACATTCTCCGATTAACAAAACGATAATAATCCGTCACCTTCCTCGGCTCGTCTTCATCCTGCTCTTTCCACGAAACCCGTGGGGTGCGCTTTGCATACTCCTGTGCATCACATGCCGGAATGTAGTTAGTGCGCGGCAGGTAATCGTCAGGCAGAGTTAGCAAGTCCAGACAGTCATAATGTCCTTTCTCTGTGCAAATTGCTCTCGGCGTCTTATAAAGCGGTGTTCCAACATAGAAGTGCGGACCAGACAGAATCCATTGGGACGCGTCTTCCGGGAATTGGGTATGCCGTTTAGTAGTTCCGTCAGCTTGAGCATATGTTTCATCAAACATGACGGTGGAGAAATATTCCCCCTGCAAATCCCCCAGCCGTTTAGGTTGCTTAGCGAATTTTTCAAGTACAGAAACAAGAGGTTCAGCATGAAGCGCTGGGAGTCGAGCTTCAAGAGCCGGCGTTCCCTCTTCATCATAAAGAGTGGCAAACAGTGCAAGCCGTTCCATTCCAACGGTCAAAATACGGCTTTGATGCCCCGCTTCATTCCAGGAACCTGTTTCGTCATCTTTAATGCCGCCAACTTCACCGGAACCATCATGCGCAAGGCAAAGCTCGATCGTTTTGGCTGAGAAAAGGTTAGCAATATTGATAAAGCCGACAAATTGATTCTGTGAAGCCGTATAAATATTAATGCTGAATTTAACCCTGTGACCAATTGGGAAAAGCATATGCTGATTCTGAAACTGAAAATGCGCCCTCAGCCTCGGATATACCGCCGCACGTAATTGCCCGCCTTTCGGGTCATCATAAATCCCTTCCGGGTGCAGGAAACCTGACACGCCTTTCTCTGCCCCTAAGCGCCATGCTTGCGGCAGGAAACATTTATACAAGTTGGTCTGCACCCCGCGCAGTACCGGGTAGTTCTGCTGCGCATTGAGGAAGTTTTGCATCCCTTCACAGCCTTCATACTCGCTGCGCCAGGCCGCTTCCAGCGCCGGGATCTGGTTAAAGGTATCAACACGCAACGTTGCCAGCTTCGATGCACTCAGCTTACGCAGCACAAATTCCGGCTCGTAATCACCCAGCACGCCAGCTTCCTGCCATTCCACTTTCAGCCACGGCGGGTTTCCGAGCATCAGGTCAAAACCGCCGCGCTCGGCAAACAGGTCGCAGAACTCCAGATCCCAGTGGAAAAAACGGTGCTGCTTTCTCAGGGCATCGACAATCGCCAGACGCGGCAAATGACGGAACAACACCTCGGTTTTCAGACGACCAGCAACGGAAAACAGCGAAGACTCTTCTCGCAGCAGGCCGTCTTCAGCAAACAGATCGCCGGTGGTGTGCTCCGCAACTTCAGTGACTTTTTCCGTAATTACAATCCCGTCGAGCAGGGTTTCAATCTCAAACAACCAGGTGCCGCGATCCGGTAACTCATCGGCTTTGTCGATCGGCCAGAACCACAGCGCGCACCAGTAGTCCATCACCCAACGCAGCTTCTGGTAGGCGCTGTTATCTTCAAGACGACCACTGAAGGTTTCATCTTTACTGCTCAGCGAAGAACGCGTCTGCTCGCTGTTTTCTGCCGGCCACACCGGGTAGCTGTCGGCGGTTTTCAGTCGTTCTGCTTTAAGTTGCTGGCGATAGGTGTTCCACAGTGCTTCCACCTTTTCGCTGATACGCTGCACATCAGCAATCTCATGCCCGGCAAAGCTTTTAATAAACTCTTTGCGCCAGCTGTCCAGGGCTTTGAAGTCATCCGGATAACGCTGCTTAACAGTTTTATCGCTGTAGTTAGCCATACCGCCATCGGGCAGCAGGAAGTGGAAAATCTGCGTCTCTTCACGCGGCGTGTTCATCGCCAGCTCGACCGGTTCGCTGTTAAGCCAGCTCGGATCTTTGGCTTTTTTGTAGGTCAGTTCGCTCTTGTTGAACACCTGACGGCGCGCGCCCACCAGCGAGTTACCGCAGTGCAACTGGTAACCAAACCACGGTACAAAGGCATCGCCACTGATGGCGTTCAGCCACAGCGACACTTCCGCCAGCTCCACCGCCACCGGGTTTAAGTCCACGCCGAAAACATTGTTGTCGGCAATGTACATTTTCACCCGCTGTAACTCCTGGGTGTAACGATCCTGCGGAATACGGCGACCTTCCGCCTGCTGCTTGTGGAACAGATACGCTTCCGCCAGCTGGTTGATGGCTTCGTTAAGAAACGCCGCGCTGCCCATCGCCGGTTCGCACACGGTGAGGTTTAAGATGGCGTCGGCTTTGGCGTGCGGATCGCTAATGGGATCAATCTGCTCCTTAAACAGTTCTTTCAGGGCATATTTAACCAGTGAACGGGTTAGCACTTCCGGGGTGTAATAGGAGGCAGATTTCTCACGGTCGCGCCCGGCCATACGGTAGATAAAACTGCCTTTGCGGTGAATGCGCAGACTGCCGTCTTTCTCGTAAACCTTCTCGTCTTCGTGGTATTTGCCAATCTCATCCTTACTGACGAAGTAACCCGTCTCCAGCTCGTTAAACTCTTCCCCGGCTTTCTTCACCTCGTAGAGATCTTCGCTGGCGAAAAATCCGCGATAGGAGAGCAGCGCCTCATACACCGCCCCCAACTGGTTGATACCCAACTGGCGATAAGAAATACGTCCGCGGCGGTTAAAGCGCCCTTTACCCGGGCGGCTTAACGACATCGCCTGGATAATTTGTTGCAGGGTTTCGTTACGGAATACCACGCGGTTAAGAATGCGCGTGTTGTTGGCATCAAACAGATGACTTTCCAGACGCGGGACGCTGAACTGATGACTATGGATGGTGATCCGGTCGCCGCTCTCCAGGTCACTCTGTATTTTCACGCCGCCATTGTAGCCTTCGCGCACCAGTTTAAACAGCATATTCAGGCTGTCGTGGAAGTAGCGCCCGTTGCGATCTTCTTCGCTGGTCAGCGGGATCATCTCCAGATCGCGCAACGTTTCCAGGCTGTAGCCCTGTAGATAGGTTTTGGCAGTCATTGGCGCATAACCCAGCTCCGGGCGCGCTTCAATGTAGAACAGGAACAGCAGGCGGTACATGTAACGCAGACATTCGCGGCTCAGTTCATCCGGGTCCACCGCACGGTTACCAGTATAGTTTGCCAGGCCACGGTCGATCAGATAATGCATCGCTTCGTTGCCCAGCAACTCAATGCTTTCGCGCAGGGCATATTTCAGATCTTCCGAAACACCAAACGCATGTTTGTGCGAATTGTCATCCAGCGAGTCAAGATATGGTGCCCCACTGCCCGGCAGCAGCGAATCTTTATGTAGCAACACTGCCGTCGCTTTCAGCGTATCCGTTTCACGACGACTTAAAATCTCTTCAAAATCAAAACGTAGCAGACGGTTTTGCGCCCACTTAGTACGGTCCAACAACAATAGCTGACGGTTACCGAGCAGCAGCACAAAACGCGGCGGTTCATTTTGGGTGAAGACCGCCGTAGAGAGCAGATCCTGCCAGCTGCGATATTCACCGTTGGCTTTTTTGCGCAGGCTGTCGCGCTTATGTTTGTCGGTATCCGCCGGAAATTGCGCGGTCAGTAAAGAGAGCGCCAGCGGATCCAGCGTTCCCTCTTCCTGATCGTGTGCTTCAACAATCCACAGCCACGGGCTACCGTCAGTGCTGTTGTAACGCGCCAGTACCGGCAGTGGTGTATCGTCATCCAGCATTTGGATCTGCGGCGTAATTTCGTAGCCCAGCGCCTTTAACAATGGCTGCCAGCGATTACGTTGATCGGCCAGACGCTGCGGGATCTGACGCTGTTTTTCGTGCTCGGCAAGTTTGCGGAAAAACTCAGTCGCCAGACTGTTAAACTGGTTCCACGGAGCGCGGTATCCCGGCTCCACGTCTTTGCCCTGTTCACGAGCGGCACGCTCCGCTTCACGCGCTGCATTTTCCTGGGCTATCCAGGGTTCCAGCACATCGCGGATATCACTGGTGAAAACCTCACCCAAATAGTGGTTAGAGTAAAATTCGTTTTCGTTATTAATACCGACCAGCGCCATGATTAACCCTCCGCTCCGGTGATAACAGCAATTACCTGAATGTAGGGTTCTTTTTCAGTCGTCATGGTGTCCTCAATCCATTCGATATAGCTGTCAAAATTGTGTTCGATTTCGCGTTGTCTCTGCTCTTTACGGCTCTGCTTGACTGACAATTGCTGTTTGTTATCGGCAAAATCCAGCTCAAGTTGGCTCAACTGCCGCCCACGCAAAACGTCCAGCTTTTGCAGATGCTCATTCAGTTGCTGGTTAATGTGCGTTTCAAACGCATTCCGATCATGGATGAATACCTCCCGGGCATGAGCAATAGCCGCTTCCAGTAAATCCTGCTGGCGTTGGTGATTACGATCTTTACCGCCGCTGTTAGTCAGCTTGTTACTCAACTGCGGATGACGTTGTAAAAACTCAGCGAATGGCTGACTGCCGATTAGCGATTCACGGTTAAAGCTCACCACTATCCACGGGTTCACCATCGGATGTGATTTACGGTTCGGGAATAACCCGGAAAGAATGAAGTGATCTTCATCGGGTTCAAGCAGGTATGGCAGCCGGATAACCGGAGCCTGATGACGACCAAAAGCCGAAGAGATTTTATCGTCCAGCCACTGCACTACCGGATTGATTTGCCAGAGATACTGCACATCGGGCCAAGGATGTTGCTCACTGCGAGCGCGCGCAATCGCGTCGGTGATGACGGTTTTATCCTGGCTTAAATAGAGCTGCCAGTTATCCGGGGCGATTTCAGGCGGTAGCTGGTTGAAGCGGCGGCGTAACTCCTCCGGTGCCACCAGCGACAAGGTATTATCAGGCAAGGTTTCATACTGGATAGTTTGACCACTGGCTTTCAGGTAACCCAATGCTCTTTCGCAGTACGCCTGTTCGCTGGCAAACAAGCTGGTGTCTGCTTCGGTGACCATTGAGGCATCGCTGGAAACCGCACTGCATATTTCGCCAAACAGATCGTGTTCGGCGCTTTCCGAGACGTTGCTGTTCAGCAGTTGATCAAACAGGCTGGCACCATCATCCTGCATCATGAACTCTGCAACCTGCTCTTCTTCCTCTTCCTGGGTAAATTTGCCGGTAAACTCCGAACTGTCCCCAATGTTCTTCTGCGCCTGTTCGTCTTTGTTGATCAACACTTCCAGTACGCGCATATCGCCATTGATCTGTGGTTCGCTGGCCTCGGTAAGCAGATAGCGGATTTGAGGCTGATGTTTTTGCCCATAGCGGTCAATACGCCCGTTACGTTGCTGGAATACCATCAACGACCACGGAATATCAAAGTGAATCATTTTGTGGCTAAGGTGATGCAAGTTGATCCCTTCAGATGCCACATCCGAACAAACCAGAAGACGCAACGGAGACTGCGTTTTACCAAAGGCTTCTACGGTTTTCATCAACACCGTATCGCCCTGATCGCCGCGCAGCGTGGCGATCTGGTCATCTTTCAATTTCAGATCCGCTCGCAGTTGCTGTTCGAGGAACTCCAGCGTTTTAATACTTTCGGTGAAGATCACCAGGCGATCTTCCGTGTTATTGGCTTTCCAGGCGAGGTCTTTTCGGATGGTGTCGAGCAGCAACTGGTATTTGCTAAACTGGCTGGCATCAATGTTATTCAGCGCCAACAGCAATGACTCCAGTTCGTTGATCTGGCTCTGGCTATTATGATCTTTACGGCTCTCAAGACGCTTCAGACGATTCGCCACTACGCTGGCACACGCCATCGGGCTGGAAAATAGCGCTTTTTCGAGGGTTATCTTGAACAGACGACCTTTGTTAGACTGGGCCTGTTCATCGTCATCATCACGGAACTGGCTCTCAACCAGGCGACGGTATGCTTCTTCTTCGGCACCGGATGCCAGGCGAGTCAGTTTGACAATATTGCGCTCGGGGAACTCGCCGGACATCTGATCTTTCACGTCTTTTTTGAAGCGACGGACAACCAGATTTTTATCGGCAAAGTCGGCGTATTCATACTCTTTCGGGTTGGCGATCGCCGTCGGGTCAAGCATGTTCATCAGGCTGGCAAAACTTTCAGCTTTACCATCATGCGGCGTTGCTGAAAGCATAATCAGCGTATCGCTGCGCCCGGCGAGCAGCTTTGCCAGTTTACTGCGTAACGAACTGGTTCCACGTTCTGCGACGTTATGGGCCTCATCAATGACAATAATATCCCACCAGGCATTTTCCAGATGGTGACGATATTCAATGTCTTGTTTCAGCGTATCGATGGAGATAATGGTCTTGTCAAAATAGTGAAACGGGTTGTGATTGGTAGGGATGCGGTTACGCACCTTTTGTAAACCAGCAGAATCCAGGCGGGTCAATGGGATCGCAAAACGGCTCCAGAACTCCTTCTGGAATTGTGTCAGCATCGATTTAACCGCCAGAACCAGAATACGTTTTCCGCGCCCACGACGGATCAGCTCCGAAACCAGAATACCGGCTTCCAGCGTTTTACCCAGACCGACAGCGTCGGCAATGAGTATCCGCTGGCGCGGTTGTGCCAGCGCCATCCGCGTAGGATCGAGCTGAAACGGCATGGAATCCATCGCCGCCAGATGACCAAAATGGACTTTACTGTCTGTCGGTACGCGTTGGCGTAACTGACTTTCGATATACAACTGCGCCGCCTGATAATTGGCGGATTCATCTTCCACCAAATGCGTTTTTGCAGGATCAAGGATCTCTACTTTTTGTTCCAGTTTGGTCAGAAATAACCCTTCTTTACCGCGCACCAGCTCTGAAATACCATCGCAGGTCAGCAAATACCCACCATCACCACTGTCATCCGCCCGGCGAATACGCCATTCGGCATCACGAATAACCACCCGCATACCAGGTGCATAATTTTGCTTATTCATCGGTTTTTCTGTCTATTTGGGGCAGTGGCGGTAACGTCATCCTGAAAAATGTGGCGAGGCACACTGCGATAAAAAAGAGGGCCTTAAAGATATCATGAAGGCCCCCGGCAAAGTGACAAAATGGGAGGGAATGCGCATAAATTGCGCATGATTTTCAAACAAAAATTATTAAAAAGTGAGCTGGGTCAACTCCCCTGGAAGATATCCCCAGGGGAGCAATTATTTATCCAGCGATAACATAACTCCTAAGGTCATTACCCGGGGCAACAGCTCGCGCTCGCGTGTTTGCCAGCCGTTCAACTTGCTGCGGTACTCGCAGAGCAAAATCAAAGAAGGTGTCTTCAATACAGCGCCAGTAGCTAAGCCCCATGTCGAGCAGGACATAATGCTGACTGCCATCGCTGAAGGTGACTGTCAGTTCTCGTCCATGCTCCGTACTCTGGTTATCCCCCGTTAACCAGCTAATTGCTCCCGGCCACGCTGGCCCCAGATATCCTTCTTCAAGTAAAGTGGTCACAACCTGCTGACGATCTTCCTCATTAAGCCATGCGTTATAGAGAGCGTCGTGTTGGCGAGAGTTGTAATCCAATTTTTTGACGCAAACAGTGAGGCTGGCGCGTTCCGCCATTCCCTGTTCAACCAGCTCAGTTAAGATTTCACCTAACAAACGCGCCGTGAATGGGCTATTAAGATAACGATCGCTGTACTCAACATGCGTTATCTCTTTGTGGCGGGTAAATGCCTGCTTCCAGCCAGCGTGCTGTTGCGTGACTAACGACCAGAAACGCGAACCAAACCCTTCCAGCGGCCCGTCCAGTTGCTCGCAGAGGTTGATGCGCACCGCCCCGATGGGTAAGGCGGGCAGTAAATCTTCTGCACTTAAGGTCTGACCCGAGAAGGTTTTTCCGGACGTTCCTTTAAGTGTCACTACTGGTGAGGACGCACTTTGTCCCCATAATTCACCAGGTGCAACGGTAGCGCTGTCGTCTGCGGCCCACTGTTGGCTTTGCCCTTCGCGAGTCACCTGCGCAAGCCAGCGCCCCTTTCCTTGCATGAGTTGCGCAGTGGCAATGGATTTCACTTGTAAGCGCCCTCCCGGCATCGCCGCCAACGCGGAAAGCTGATGTCTGGAGCTATCAGTTAAGTTTGCCAACGGCGTGGCCACCAGCAACTCAACATGCCCACCGGAGGAGGCAAACTGGAGCAACTCTTTAAATAATGGCCATTGGGCAAAATCCCACTGTTCCTGCGGCCCCGCAAGAACCAGCGAGCAGGAGTCATAAATCTCGCTGTTCAGGCATTGCGCAATACGTAAACTCAGCGGGTTAGTTTCAACCCGGCTACCATCGCCGAAGTACTGATATTCTGGCGCGAGGTTAAGTCGCTGCAACCGTACATTGGTAAGCAGGGTTAATGCATGGTGACGATCTAATCTGTTGACATAATGCTGACTGTCGTAGCTGAGCAAGCAGTGGTGACAGAATTTATCGCAACTGCAATCGAGCAATTTTCTGGCGTAATTAAAGACATCAGCCCAATGGTCGATCAATTGCACTGCATAACCTGCACCACCCGCATTATTGTCGTAAATGAAGATGGAATATCCGGTATAGCCATTGATATCGCGCGCTTGCTGCGTCGTCACGCCCAGCTCAGTATTTTCGATACCCAATTTATGCGCTAACCCTTCACGCAAAGCGACCGCAAGGGATCGCGCGGCAACCTCATCACGGATCAACAGGCCATTATCATCATTAAGTTGCAGCTCAACCATATCTGTACGACTGCTATACCCCAACCACAGATCTTTATGCACATGACCGTGGCACAATTTATTGCTCCCCTGACGATCGTTACTGCCCCCTCGCAACAGGTAATGCGTATTTTCCCTCTCTGGGTTCTTTAGATTTTCAGGGGTACGCTGGGGTTGAGTTTGAGATTCTGCCCGACCACATGAGAGGCAAATTGCGTAGCCGTGCCCAAATTCCCCTTCACTGAAGTGGAACAATTCCCCACTATGGCTAAAACGGTAACGTCCTAGCCCAGCATCGGGTAAAGAAACCCACACCGAAGACGGTACAAGAACACGTGGATCTTTCCAGGGAAGTTGTGCAGGCATGGATACATCATTATGTGCCTGATAACGAATATCTGTCGCAAAACCAACAGGCTGTAAATAACGCTTCACATCAAGTTGCTGTATATCCGCTTTGCAGTGACTACATTCGACAGGACGGGTAGTACTGGTTGCCCCCGCACCACATTTACGGCAATGCCAGAACCACGGAATATGATGATCGCCTGACAGCTCCTGCCCGCTGGCAAGTACCTTGCCAAGCATAATGCCCGAGGAACGATATACTTTTCCGCCCAATACCACATCTGCACCAGGCGCATACTCGCGTAATGCTGTAGGTAGATCACGGCTGGGCAATTTTTCAATACGACGAGAAAAGCTTTCTCCCCCTTCATTAGGGTCAGCCTGAGTAGCTTTTATTGCGCGACGTTTTTCCAGCTCATCTGCCGTCAGATAATTGAAATTGACGACGCCAACCGGGAAACCATGCCCCGGCAGGAACGCTTCACTAATGAGTTTAGAAAACAGATATGCACCGCGATAATCACGAAGCTGATAAGCGATGGCTTTACCTGCTGGCGTTTCTTCCCACGCGCTGTTATCCGCCTTCAACGCTTCGATATTTTCCAACAGTATCGCAAGTTGGCTTCTCCAGCGGATATCAACCTGCTGCATCATTGCTTGTGTGCGGGTCAAGAGCTGGGTTGCCGTCAATGACATCAGGACGGTTCCCTGAGTAAGGCGTTTAAGTTTATCCGCCAGCTGATCGGCCTGGTTATTTAACCAATGGAGAAAACGAAGACACTGGCTCTCATCACCTTCAAAGAACCATTTGCAACTCAGTTTTGTCGCATCAGGAACTTCAGCTCGTAAAAACAGACCTAAAACCAGGGCATTAACATGTCGTTGAACAATGCTACTGCTCCCAAAACGAACCCGTGGCGCACTGGCAGTAGTGTTGAACGCCCAGAGGGGGTCTTTGAATACCTCCATTCCATGCGCCGTGTTTTTACATAACGTAATGGCAGCAGATGCACTTTCTCCACGACGCCCCGCGCGACCTGCACGCTGCAAATAATTTGCCGGAGCTGGAGGAACGTTGTTCATTGCCACCAAACTCATACCACCAATGTCCACCCCCATCTCCATGGTCGTGGAGCAGTTCAGCACATTAACTTTGCCTGACTTAAATTGTTTTTCATTAAACTGGTTCTGCTCAGGCGTTCTCTGCGCAGAGTGTTCCTCCAGACGATACCAGCTATCTTTCAGGGCCAGTCGGTCGCTGCGAGTAGACCATACTCCTTCCTCGCGGGCATGCTGAATCAGCGCATTACTTTCCAGCCACTCCAGACGTTCTTCTCGGGCGATTTCTCCACCACCAGACAAACGCCAGTGACGTACAGGAAGCTCAGGCATTTCAATCAACACTGCTTTTTCAGGTGCAATTTCTTTGCTACCCGGCAAATACGGAGAGTATCCCAGTAACGTGACGTCTAACGCACGTCGAGTATAGGGGCAACGCCACACTTGCTTTGGACTGTAAAATTCAGCTTGTTGTTTAATATCCAGCTGATAACCCGACTCAAACTGACGTAAGCAGGGTCGAATTGCATCCCAGACCTCAATCATTAAGTGGTTAACTAACGATTTCCAGTGAGCCTGCTCAGGTTGTATTGCCGGAAAGACTGCAATTAATAGCTTAATGACCCGGTTATAATGGCGATCGCGTATTTGTGGCCAAAGTTGATCACGTTTCTGCCCTTT
>OKVI01000633.1_pt1 | contig 21034 bp, 18 predicted proteins | sample 1607001 | NCBI WGS metagenome assembly OKVI01 (sample SAMN03281018, study PRJEB24777) | human gut metagenome | isolation source: fecal sample PR128 from 1 month old male Malay infant, vaginal delivered...
CTTCACCTTTTAGACCTTGAGGTCCACGAATGTTACCAATCTTATCCCAAGTTCCGTTTTCTTTCTTATAAACATCACCTGTAGTTGCATCGATATAAGTGTCGCCATCTTTACCATCATCTGCTGTTGGTGCTTTAGGTCCACTTAATAATTCAGCACCATTACGTCCATCTGCTCCGGCTGCTCCGGCTGCACCATTGGCACCGTCTGTACCATTTAAAATATCAGCTGAACTAATTGGTTCGTCAACTCCTGGATCATATTTACCATTTCCATTGTTATCGAAGTAAGCTGTAATACGAGTTCCAATTACTTTTGGTTTTTCAGTTGGAGCTGGGGTATCTGATAATGATCTTCTTACTCTTCCGCTTCTTTGATTATTCAGTCTTACTGCTGCCTCTGCTAAAGCATTTAAATCAATATTTGGTGTACGTCCATCTTTTCCGTCTTTTACATTAACGGTTACAGGTTCTTCACCAGGAATAGTAAATGTAATATCAGTACTACGGCCGTCTGCTCCACGAGCAGTTGTGATTTTTGGAGTTTTTCCGTCACGTCCCGCTGCCCCTGTTTCACCACGGTCTCCACGTTCACCTTTTTCACCTTGCGCTCCAGTGAGACCGCGTTCGCCTTGGTCTCCTTTTTCACCTTTGGCACCATCTGCAATGACAACTTCTTTTAATTTCTTATCAGAAGCATCTAATTCATTATTTCCATTTTGATCATAATAGAAGATAACAGTTGTTGTCTTATCTGCTTCATTTCGTTGAGTCGCAACTAATGGACTTGCGCCATCGAAACCATCTCTTACAACAGTACTTGTAACATTACCTCTACCGTCGTTAATAGTGATAGTATGAGTGCCGTCATTTTTATTATCTTTAACGGTTACGGTTGGAGTTACACCGTCACGTCCTGCAGATCCTTGCGCTCCAGTGAGACCGCGTTCGCCTCGGTCTCCTTTTTCACCTTTAGCTCCAGTTAAACCGCGTTCACCTTGGTCTCCTTTTTCACCTTTAGCTCCAGTGAGACCACGTTCGCCTCGGTCTCCTTTTTCACCTTTAGCTCCAGTGAGACCGCGTTCGCCTCGGTCTCCTTTTTCACCTTTAGCTCCAGTGAGACCGCGTTCACCTTGGTCTCCTTTTTCACCTTTAGCTCCAGTGAGACCGCGTTCACCTTGGTCTCCTTTTTCACCTTTAGCTCCAGTTAAACCGCGTTCACCTTGGTCTCCTTTTTCACCTTTAGCTCCAGTGAGACCACGTTCGCCTCGGTCTCCTTTTTCACCTTTAGCTCCAGTGAGACCACGTTCGCCTTGGTCTCCTTTTTCACCTTTGGCTCCATCTTTAATAGCAATTTTTTGAACAAGTTCGTCTACACCTTCAGTATAAACACCGTTTCCATCGTTATCAAGATAGAAAGTGAGGTTATTTGTATCACCGACTTTATTTTGATCGACACGTGGTTTTACTGTATCGATTAGCTCTTTAGCCACACCAATTTGCATAATACGTGGCTTAGCTTCTTTAGTAACAGAATTACTAATTGGCAATCCTAAGATTGTTTCATTACCAAATCGATGTACTTTATAGGTAATTTGACGTTGTCCTTTTTCACCTTCTCGAACTAATCTAGTTTGACCTTCTAGTAACTTACTAGTTGGAAGATAGACAGTTTGGAAGTCAATGTCTTCTGAAACAGTCTTGTTATTAGTACCACCATAAGGGTTTGCATCCAAGTATAGTGGGTTTGCTCTATAATAATAGTTGGAGTTGCTGTATGGGTCATTGCTAGTAGCGGCACTACCACCACCTTGGTCCACGTTAAAAGTAACTGGTTTCAAACGAACAGATAAGTCACCATTTGGATTAATGATAGGCAAACTAAATCTGATTGTTTGTTTTTCACTCGTTGATGTAGCAGAAGTCATACTGTATCCTGAGTGCGATACGAAGTTGCCACCCTGACTAACAGGTCTTGTTTGTTCTCTCAACCTTGGAGTCGTGATGGTTGCATTTGAAGGATTTCCAAATCCATCCCCTTTATCCAAGATAAAGTTATTATTAACAAATTCACCTGGACCAGAATAGTCGATTGTGAAATTCAATTTATTACCTTGACGTACTGTTGTTACATCGTAATGAATGGAATTACCACCACGTGAGTTCCCGTAGCCACGGAAACTATAACTACGACCACCTTGACTAATATCTGTAAATGCAACTGTATTTCCAGAACCTGAAACAATTGGGTTTGCTGGATTGCTAGACGCTCTAAAGCCACTGTGTCCCTTATCTAAGTCTTCCTTACGAATTGCTGGATTTTGACGAGCATCAGAAAGGCTCAATCCTGGTTTCAAGATTTCATTAGTTGCTTCTACTTTAGCAGCTGTGCTAGTTGGCAAAACAACACTATCAACAGCTGAGCGATCAGACGTTGTTGCAGCTGGCTTAGCCTCTTCTTTTGCTTCAACTGTATCAGCTTTCTTCGCTACAGGCGTTTCTGATACAGTTCCTTTGTCAGAGTTAGAACGAAGCTCTAGACCAATATTAGCTGATTTATCTTTTGCTTCTTCAACTTTTTCTGCTGGTTTAGTAGCTTCTTCAGTTTTAACTGGAGTCGTTTCTACTGGATGAGCAACAGTTGGAGCTGTGTAAGTTGTTTCTTTTTTAGGGGTAGAGACTTCTGCTAGTTTAGTAGCTTCTTCAGTTTTAGCTGGAGTCGTTTCTACCGGATGAGCAACAGTTGGAGCTGCGTAGGTTGTTTCTTTTTTAGGGGTAGAGACTTCTGCTGGTTTAGTAGCTTCTTCTACCTTATCAACAGAAACAATGTTAGTTACTTCTGGATTTTGTTCCTCCGCTTGTACTGCTTGCGCATTAGCAGCAGTTCCCAAGACTAAGGCTGTCCCAAGCAAGACACTAGCCGCACCAAAGTGATACTTACGAATAGAGTATCGTTGATGCATGCTATACCAGTCAAATGATTTCTTATGTGAATGTTTCATTTTGAACTCCTAAATAATATTTTACAATTCCCAATCTACAACCATTTGATATATAAATCAATATTTTCTGAATAATTTATATATTCTGTTTTTGCACCTAAGAGTCACTTATATTATTCTAAATTCTCTGACTACTAACGACAATTTTCTTATTCTAATTTTATTGTACTTTTTGGACAAGAATGTGATAGAATAAATTAAGGAGGAGACTATCTACATGCGTAACCTTTTATCCACAAAAGTTCAACGACAATTACGTTTAATGGAAACTTTAATTCAAAATCGTAATTGGATGAAATTACATGAACTTGCCGAAAAATTAGAATGTACAGAACGAATCTTAAAAAGTGATTTAAATGAACTACGTCTTGCCTTTCCAGATATTGACATCCAATTTTCTGCTAACGGAATCATGATAGATTTAGCACTTAACACTAGTGTAGAAGATGTATATCAATATTTTCTTGCACATTCTCAATCTTTTCAATTACTAGAGTATCTGTTTTTCAATGAGGGCCTACCTATTTATCGAACACTAGAAAATCTTCATTCTAGTAATGCTAATCTCTATCGATTAGGTCGAAATATTACAAAAACTCTATCATCTCAGTTTCAAATAGAATTATCTTTTACTCCATCCGAGATACGTGGGAATGAGATTGATATTCGCTATTTTTTTGGCCAATATTTTTCTGAGCGCTATTATTTCCTTGATTGGCCTTTTCCTGACCTTCCTGAGGAAGATTTAACAGAGTTTATTGACTTCTTCTATAAAATTACGAATTATCCAATGCGATTTTCAATTTATAGAATGTACAAACTGATGATAGCTATCAGTATTTACCGCATCAAAAATGGTCATTTTATCGACTTACCAAATCATTTCTATGATGAATACTATCCTATTTTGGAAAGTATTCCAAACTTTGAGGAGATACTTGTCCATTTCTCTGAGAAATTGGGGCTGGAAATCACTCCAGATATCATTGCCCAAATTTTTATATCCTTTATTCAAAACAATCTTTTCTTAGATCCTCAAGAATTCTTCAACTCTTTAGAAGAGAACAGTGAAGCAAGATACTCTTACCAATTACTTAGTCAAATATTAGAACGCCTATCAAAACAATATAAGATTACTTTTACCAACCACGATGAACTGATTTGGCATTTGCACAACACTGCTTTATTTGAAAGACAGGAAATCTTTTCTACCCCAATCTTATTTGAACAAAAAGCATTGACGATTCAAAAATTCGAAGTTTACTTCCCAGACTTTATGGGAAGTGCGCGTCAAGAACTGGCTCAATACCGTCAAGCAATTGGACAGCATGACCATCCTGAACAGTTGGAACACTTGATGTACACCATCTTAACCCATGCTGAACACCTCTCTACTCAGTTGTTAGAAAATCGACCACCTATCAGGGTTTTGATTATCAGTAACTTTGACCATGCTATATCCCTTACTTTTGTTGATATGCTCTCCTATTACTGTAATAACCGCTTCACCTTCGATATTTGGGATGAATTAGAAACAAGTCCTGAGATTTTAAATCAGACAGATTACGATGTCATCGTGTCTAATTTCTATATTCCAGATATCACCAAGAAGTTTATTTGCCAAAACCATCTGTCAATCATGGATTTGGTCAATCATCTTAATACTTTATCAAATGAGATCCATTTATCCAATACTTTATAAGCTAGAAAAAAAGTCAGCATGATGTGCTGACTTTTTCTCTTATCTGATTTATATACTTCCTTAACAAAAACCAATTCCTGTAACTTTTGTAGTGGATAAATCTCTATAGATCTTATGGAGCCTATTTGCTTGTAGGAAAAAGTCCCATAAGATCTATAAGGAAAAGTAACAGAACAACTCATTAGAAATGAATGATATGAAAGAATTACACTTTATCACAAAACCACTTGATATTTAAGACTCTAATATCCAGATTCTAGACATCATCAATAAGGATACACACAAGAAGATCATCGCTTAACTGGACTATAATGCCCCATCTTGTCCTGATTGCGAAAGCCAAATGAAGAAATAGGATTTTCAAAAACTGTCTAAGATTCCTTACCTTGAAATGACTGGTATACCTACCAGAATTCTGCTGAAAAAGCGTTGTTTTAAGTGCTACTATTGTTCGAAAATGGTGGTCGCTGAGACATCTTTCGTCAAAAAAAATCACCAAATTCCTCGTATCATCAATCAAAATATTGCTCAAAAGTTAATTGAAAAGACTTCTATGACCGATATTGCACATCAGCTTTCCATTTCAACGTCAACTGTCATTTGTCATTCGTAAGCTCAATGACTTCCGTTTTAAGCACGATTTTTCTCGTCTTCCAGAGATCATTCGAAATCACTTTCTTAAATATGATAGAGTAGTCCGATGTCGAGTGAAAATCATTACTATGGATATGTTTAGCTCTTACTATGACTTGGCTAAACAGCTTTTTCCACATGCTAAAATTGTACTTGATTACTTTCACCCTTCGTTATTATATTTCTAAACTCAGGCTGAAACAGTTCAGTGAACAGTTTTACTCCAACACCTTAGATCTTATCCGTACTATGAGTCATATGCGTGTTCAAATCATAAATCAATTTGAGCGAGAACCTCATGGATACAAGACAATCAAACGTTATTGAAATCTCATTCAACAAGATAGTTGTAAACTCAGCGCTAAGCGATTTTATCGTCCTACTTTTCGTATGCACTTGACGAATAAAGAAATTCTAGACAAGCTTTTGAGTTATTATGCACCTATCTAGATATTAGCTTTTCGTCACCCACTACAGTCGACAAAGAGCTAAAAAAATAGGAAAAGCCATCCAAATGGACAGCTCTTTCACTATTTAGAAAGTCCAGTAAAGAAGTCTACGATAGCTTGCCAGATTTTTGAGAAAATATTTTTGCTATTCTCAACTGCTTTGTTGGCATTAAAGTTTAGGTTGATTCCAGAGAAGGTATTACCAGCTTTCGAAACGATAGAATCTTTAAGTGAACTCAAGGTTGACTTAAAGTTAGCACTATCAATGATTGAAGACTTAGATAAATTCATAGCAAAATTCACCAGAAGGTTAATTTGTGTACCAGAAAGATCCAAGTTGTAGTTATTGATGGTTTGCTGAACAATCGTTTTAGCTTGGTCTTCAGTCAACTTATCCCCCTTATTAGCAACTGCTGACTTAATATCAGTCATAGCTACATTAAGCTTATCCGCATCATAGTTACTCTTACCTGAATTTTCCTCATTGATTTGGGAAAGGGTTTTAAGCTCCTCCTGAGCAAGCTCTTTGCTTTCATCTGAGACTTTAGCTCCATTCTGCTCTAGAGAATAATAAATACCAGCCAAGGCGCTTTCCCCAGTTACTGGAATAGGTGCTGCTACTGTAATCTTAGCATGTTCGATACCAAGTGTCGTGGCAGCATTACGGTACATATCTGGAGTGATTTTAGTGATATTTTGTGGTGTCACAATCTCTACACTCAAGGTTTCCTTAGCACCTAGCTTAGCAATCTTTACTGAAGAATATAGCTGAAGACTAGAATCGTCAGCAACATTCATGATATTCGCATAAGCAGATGTCGTAAGTGTCTTAACATTGGTATCCTTACTACTATCATACCCTAACAAATTCAAGGTTTCATTACGTTGCTCTTCCGACAATGAGTAACCCATCACATAGTCTGGTTGAACATAAGATTCATCAATAACCTTTTGGACTTGCGATGACGTTGCTGCTTGCGCAACCGAAGTGAAGGCTGTTACTGAAGCCAATAAAGCCATCCCAGTAACAAGAAGTTTTTTCAATTTCATGTGTGTTTCCTTTCGAAAATAGAATATTATTCCATAATCTCCTAAAGGACGACTGGTATGAGACCAACCCCAACCGTGAATTTATTATACCATGACTTAAAAAAATAAGGTCAAAAAAACTACTCGTGCAACTCCAAGGGAAGACCATCCGGATCAGCAAAGAAAGTCATCTTTTCACCGGTAAAAGTGTCCTTACGAATAGGTTGGCAGGAAATACCCTTTTCTTCTAAACTCTTGACAACCTCTTCAATATTAGCCACTTTAAAAGCTAAATGACGTAATCCACATGCCTCAGGATAAGACAGACGTTTTGGTGGCTCCACATAGGCTAGATCACTAGTCTTATTTCCAAAGATTTCCAGTTCTATATCACCACAACGTAGATCTAATTTATAATCATGACGTTCCGGACGATAATTTTCACGTATAATTTCAAACCCTAGTTTATTAACATAAAAATCTCGAGATGAATCATAATCAGAAACAATGATAGCGACATGGTGTATTGTTTTCAAAAACATTTTTTCCCTCCATAGAAAAAGGCCTTATGGCCTTTTCTTAACTTTGAAATTGATTGTATGACTTATTGAAGGCTTCAATAATATCTGAACTTGCCTTGTTAAAATCTACCTGTGATTTCAATTCACCTTTGACGATTGTACGCTGAGTTGCTTCAGCATCCGTACATGTTACAAGGGTAATTTCAGACTTGCCAGGTGTATCATCAACTACTGCTACTTCAGTTGGTTGGACAACCTTCACCTCACTAATAACATAAGTATAGACCTTATTTTTATCCGTAAGATAAATCTTCATGCCATTTTTTGCTCTATCTAATGGTGAGAAGAGCATATCAGAAGCCCCAGCGATACCAAAGACGTGGTGACTAGCTAGTGAATAGTTGTTTTTTCCCCCCATGACTTGATTTTCCTTCATAGTTCCAGCACCGTAGGTAAGCTCTGTATTACCAAGTCCTTTGAAAATAGGAAGATTGATACCCACCTCTGGAATAGCAATACCACCAACTACTGGAAGTTCTTGAGCATTCATTTGTGCCTGCAAGACAGACTCAGTGCTAATTGATTTAACGGTATCAAAGTCAAAGCTCGTCTTAGCTTCCTTGTTTTTCTCAATAGTCTTCTTAGAAACCTTACTTACTTGATATTTATTAGTATTCCAAGCAATTACAGTGTTTCGAATCGATTTATTGAAAATTAAAGCTAAACCAACAACCAAGAGAACAACAATCAAGATCCAACGAAGGACCTCAAGCCACTTACGATGCTTTTTAGGCGTCTTATTTTTGTTATCTTTTCTCATTAGTTATCACCACTTTCTTGGTCTTCAGTAACTTGATCAACTTCTTCAGGTTCAACCAAAGCAAAGGTGACAATACGAGCAGTATCATCTAAACGCATGACCTTAACCCCTTGAGTTGCACGACCAGTTTGCGAGATATTAGCAACTGCGGTACGGATAATGACACCCGTATCAGTTATGACCATAATATCCTCATCACCAGAAACTGTTACAATACCTGCTAGGTTACCATTTTTATCAGTGATATTAGCTGTCTTAATACCTTTACCACCACGACCCTTAGTTGGGTATTCAGTAGCTGAGGTACGCTTACCGTAACCTTTTTCGGTGACAATCAATACTTCTTGGTCTTCAGTAATAGCTGCTGCACCAACAACTTGGTCACCGTCACGAAGGGTTACCCCTTTAACACCAGCGGCCATACGACTCATACTGCGAATAGTATCCTCTTTGAAACGCACACTGTAACCAAATTTAGTACCAATAATAATTTCTTCATTACCAGTAGTCAAGAAGACATTGATTAGCTCGTCACCTTCTCTAAGTTTCAAGGCAATCAATCCATTTTGACGGATATTTTTGAATTCTGCTTCCTTAGTTCGTTTCACTAAACCTTGGCGAGTTACAAAGACAAGGTGATTGTTATCTGACCCTTCATCGCTCTTAGCATTAATCACTGTTTGAATTGTTTCACCTTCATCCAACTTCAAGAGATTGACAATTGGTAACCCCTTAGCTGTACGGCCATACTCAGGAATTTCATAACCCTTGAGACGGTATACACGCCCTTTGTTGGTCATAAAGTAAAGGTGATCATGAGTGCTTGTTGAAACGATATCACGAACAAAGTCGTCATCGTTCACACCTGTCCCTTGAACTCCACGTCCTCCACGTTTCTGAGAACGAAATTCGTCTTGAGCCAATCGTTTGATATATCCCTTGCTAGAAAGAGTGATAACGACATCTTCTTCTTCGATTAGATCTTCATCTTCAAGTGAGACAACTTCACCGACCATCAGTTCTGTACGACGGGCATCTGCGAATTTACGCTTACTTTCATCCAACTCTTCCTTGATGATAGCAATGACACGTTCTGGTTTTGCCAAAATATCAGCCAAATCAGCAATCAAGGCAAGGAGATCATTGTACTCATTTTGAATCTTATCACGTTCCAAACCGGTCAAACGACGCAAACGCATATCAAGAATGGCCTGACTTTGACGTTCAGTGAGTTCAAAGCGAGCCATCAACTCGGCTTGAGCCTCTGCATCAGTTTGACTGTTACGAATAATCGTAATCACTTCATCCAGATGATCAAGCGCAATTAACAAGCCTTCTAAAATATGGGCACGTGCTTCAGCCTTATCCTTATCAAACTGTGTACGACGGACCACAACCTCTTGTTGGTGAGCAATATAGTCAGCCAAAATTTGACGCAAGGAAAGGATTTTGGGCACACCCTTTTCAATGGCCAACATATTGAAGCTGAAGTTTGTCTGAAGTTGAGTTAATTTGAACAAATTGTTCAAGATTACGTTGGCAGATGCATCACGACGCACTTCGATGATAAAACGTACCCCCTCACGAGAAGACTCGTCACGAACTGCTGTAATCCCCTCAATACGTTTTTCCTGGGCCAAACGAACGATGTGTTCATGGACCTTAGTCTTATTGACCATATAAGGAAACTCAGTGACTACAATGCGCTCACGACCTGATTTTGTTGTTTCAATTTCGGTACGCGAACGAAGAACAATAGAGCCTTTACCAGTTTCGTAAGCACGGTGAATACCAGATTTCCCCATGACCAAACCACCAGTTGGAAAGTCTGGACCAGGAAGAACTTCCATCAATTCACGGGTTGTGACTTCAGGATTGTCCATCATCAGTTTAACGGCATCTATAGTTTCAGCCAAATTGTGTGGTGGAATGTTGGTCGCCATACCAACCGCAATCCCTGTAGCACCATTAACAAGAAGATTTGGAATACGTGATGGAAGAACAATTGGCTCACGTTCAGAACCATCGTAGTTATCTTGAAAATCTACGGTATTCTTATTGAGATCACGGAGCATCTCCAGGGCGATTTTAGACATACGAGCCTCAGTGTAACGCTGAGCGGCTGCACCATCACCATCCATAGAACCAAAGTTTCCGTGGCCGTCAACCAACATGTAACGATAACTCCACCATTGAGCCATACGAACCATGGCTTCATAGATAGATGAGTCACCGTGTGGGTGATATTTACCCATAACATCCCCGGTAATACGAGCAGATTTTTTATGAGGCTTATCAGGTGTCACCCCAAGCTCATTCATTCCATAAAGAATACGACGTTGTACCGGTTTTAAACCGTCACGAACATCTGGGAGTGCACGAGATACGATAACACTCATGGCATAATCGATAAAACTCGTTTTCATCTCAGACGTCAAATTAACGTCAATTAAATTATTATCTTGCACTCTAAAAATGCCTCTTTTCTTTCATTCAAATCATTCTAAATTCTCATAAAAGAGAATGGAAAATTTCTATAATATTATACCATAAAACGCTTTATATTTCAGTTCCCTAAAACGCTTTCATTTGATAATTCCTTAATATTTCGTGACATCCATCACTTAAAATGGTAGAATAAGCAGTGTATGGGGTAACCCAATAAAAAATTAAGGAGATGTTTAGACCATGACTGCAACTAAACAACACAAAAAAGTCATCCTTGTTGGTGACGGTGCCGTAGGTTCATCTTACGCTTTCGCACTTGTAAACCAAGGTATCGCTCAAGAACTAGGTATCATCGAAATTCCACAATTGTTTGAAAAAGCTGTTGGTGATGCGCTTGACCTTAGCCACGCACTTGCTTTCACTTCACCTAAAAAAATCTACGCAGCTAAATATGAAGACTGTGCGGATGCTGACCTTGTAGTTATCACTGCTGGTGCTCCACAAAAACCAGGTGAAACTCGTCTTGATCTTGTTGGTAAAAACCTTGCTATCAACAAATCTATCGTTACTCAAGTTGTTGAATCAGGCTTCAAAGGAATCTTCCTTGTGGCAGCTAACCCAGTTGACGTATTGACTTACTCAACATGGAAATTCTCAGGATTCCCTAAAGAACGCGTTATCGGTTCAGGTACTTCACTTGACTCAGCTCGTTTCCGTCAAGCACTTGCTGAAAAACTTGATGTCGATGCTCGTTCAGTTCACGCTTACATCATGGGTGAACACGGTGACTCAGAGTTTGCGGTTTGGTCACACGCTAACATCGCCGGTGTCAACCTTGAAGAGTTCCTTAAAGACAAAGAAAACGTTCAAGAAGCTGAATTGGTTGAATTGTTCGAAGGTGTTCGTGATGCAGCTTACACAATTATCAACAAAAAAGGTGCTACATACTACGGTATCGCAGTAGCCCTTGCTCGTATCACTAAAGCTATCCTTGACGATGAAAATGCAGTACTTCCATTGTCTGTATTCCAAGAAGGTCAATATGGTGTAAGCAACGTCTTTATCGGTCAACCTGCTATCGTAGGTGCACACGGTATCGTACGTCCAGTTAACATCCCATTGAACGACGCTGAACAACAAAAAATGAAAGCTTCTGCTGATGAATTGCAAGCTATCATTGATGAAGCATGGAAAAACCCTGAATTCCAAGAAGCTTCAAAAAACTAATCTTACTTTAGTTAAATAAAAGCCTCCAGTTGGAGGTTTTTTAGTATTTAAAAAAGAAAAACAGCTAATTCAAATGAATTAGCTGTTTAATATTATTTAGCGGAGATAGCTGCTTTAGCAATATAGCTAAGTGGTTGGTTAAAGTGTGGCAAGAAGAACAAATCAAGCAATTGTAGACGATCGATAGTTACACCTTCTTGGATAGCCAATGAGAACATGTGGATTCCCATTGAGATATCCATACGTGAAACCATTTGAGCACCCAAAACTTTACGAGTATCTTTATCATAAACAATCTTGATAGTTACATCGTCATTTTCATCTTCCATGAAGGCAGCTTTTTGAAGATCTGTTGATTCTACTACTGCTGGATTGAAACCAAAACGTTTTGCTTTCTCTTCAGTCAAACCAGTAGAAACCATGTTCAAACCATAGATAGAGATACCATTTGATCCTTGAACACCGTTTGATTCTACATCACCACCACCGGCATTGTGTCCACCTACAATACCTGAACGAACAGCATTTGAAGCCAAGGCAATGTAGTTGACATCGTCAAGAGCATTGTCATAAACCGTAGCACAATCACCTACAGCGTAAACGTCCTTAACTGATGTTTCTTGTTTCTTATTAACAAGGTAAGCACCATTTCGGAATGTTTCCAATTTACCAGCTCCAAGGGCTGTATTAGGACGGAAACCAACGGCAAGAACAACCATATCTACATCGTAAGCATTTTTATCTGTTACGATGCGTTCTACCTTAGTTTCACCTTCTACTGCTTTAACAGTTTCGCCAAAGGCCAATTGGATCCCATGGTCTTCCATATTTTTAGCCATACGGTCTGTAAAATCGCGATCATAGTATCCTGCCAAACATGTGTCAACAACATCAATAAGGATAACTTCTTTACCATGACGTTGGAAAGCTTCAGCCAATTCAACACCAATGTAACCTGCACCAACGACTGCTACACGTTTGATGTCTTGTGACTTATCGTTCAACTTATCAATAACTTCTTGAGCGTTTTGGAAAAGTTTAACGAATTGAAGGTTTTCAAGAGTCGCTTCGAAAGTACGACTCCCTTCTTTAATCTCAGCACCATCGATTGGAGGTAAGATTGGCTGTGAACCAGTAGCTAAAATCAATTTGTCATATGATTCAACATGCTCTTTACCATCAACAAGAGCTGTAACAGTTTTACCGTCAAAGTCAATAGACTCAACTGGTGAGTTCATATAAACTTTTGCACCCTTGCTTTCGAGGCCTTCTTTGTTGGCATAGAAAAGGCCATCAGAACCTGAGATTTGATTACCAATCCAAAGAGCCATACCACAACCCAAGAATGAAATGTTAGAGTTTTGATCGAAAACAACTACTTCATTTTGGTCTCCGTAATTATCAAGAATAGTATTAATACTAAAAGTACCAGCATGGTTAGCACCAACAACTACGATTTTTGACATAAGTTTATCCAACTTTCTTTTGATAATAGTTTACTATATCATTTTACCACAATTAGAAAACGGTTACACGTTTTATGCTCAAACTTTGTTACTTTTTGAACAAAATAAGACATTTTTATTTAAAATCGTCATTTTATTAGCTCAATTCATATTAACTAGTGTGCTATGTTAAATATTCTTATCACTAACTGACCCTAGAGTCTCTATCATTAAGCTATTATCAAATCCTAATGACTACTACTTGGCTCTTTGACCACTCAAAAAAAGAGTGAGTGACACTCCAACTCATTGAGAAGATATCAACACTCTTTTTGATTATACTAACTCATTAAAATCCCAAACGTCTGTCCAACCTTCATAAAATTCAGGTTCGTGACATACCATTAGGACACTACCTTTAAATGCCTGAAGGGCACGCTTCAATTCGTCCTTTGCGTCAACATCCAAGTGATTGGTGGGCTCGTCAAGAACAAGGACATTATTTTCACGATTCATAAGGAGACAGAAACGAACTTTAGCCTGCTCTCCTCCTGACAAGACCTGAATTTGACTTTCAATATGTTTAGAAGTTAAACCACATTTAGCTAGGGCTGCACGAACCTCAGCTTGATTTAAAGCTGGGAAAGCATCCCAAACCGCTTCAAGTGGGGTCTGACGTGATCCTTCTGCTTCTTGCTCAAAATAACCTAGGTCAATAAAATCACCCGTTTCAACTTCTCCTTCAAGAGGTTGAATAATCCCAAGTAAACTTTTCAACAAAGTGGTCTTACCAATACCATTGGCACCGACAATAGCTACCTTTTGATTACGTTCGAAGGTAAGATTCAAAGGAGCCTTAGTCAAAGGGCTGTCGTAACCAATAACGAGGTCTTTGGTTTGGAAAATAAACCGTCCTGGCGTACGGCTTTCCTTGAAATGGAATTCAGGTTTTGGTTTTTCCGCTTGCAACTCGATAATTTCCATCTTATCCAATTTCTTCTGACGAGACATAGCCATATTTCGAGTAGCAACGCGCGCTTTATTACGGTTAACAAAATCTTGAAGGTCGGCAATTTCCTTTTGCTGACGTTCATAGGCAGCTTCTAATTGTGCTTTTTTCATAGCATAGACAGATTGGAAATTGTCATAATCACCTGCATAGCGAACCAAATCTTGATTTTCAACATGGTAGACAATGTTAATCACATCGTTTAAGAATGGAATATCATGCGAAATGAGAACAAAAGCATTCTCATACTCTTGGAGATAGCGTTTAAGCCAGGCGATGTGTTCTGCGTCCAAATAATTTGTTGGCTCATCGAGGAGCAAGATATCAGGTTTTTCAAGCAATAACTTAGCCAAGAGAATCTTGGTACGTTGACCACCTGAAAGATCTGTTACATCAGTGTCCATACCAAAGTCCATAACACCTAGTGCACGGGCAACCTCATCAATCTTAGCATCTAGTGTATAGAAATCACGCGTTTCCAAACGATCCTGAAGCTCACCTACTTCTTCCATCAGAGCATCAACGTCGGCTCCTTCGTCAGCCATAGACATGTAAATCTCGTTGATGCGTTCTTCAGTTTTAAAGAGCTCATCGAAAGCCGTACGAAGGACATCACGTACGGTCATACCCTTTTCAAGGACAGCATGCTGATCCAAGTAACCTGCTGTTACATACTTAGACCACTCTACCTTACCTTCATCTGGCTGCAATTTCCCAGTAACGATAGACATAAAGGTTGATTTCCCTTCACCGTTAGCACCGACAAGACCGATATGCTCACCCTTGAGCAAACGGAATGAGACATTTTCAAAAATAGCACGGTCACCAAATCCGTGACTAAGATTTTTGACTTCTAAAATAGACATAGCATATCTGGGCTAAAACAGTCTTCAGCCCTTTCCTTTCTTGACATTAACTCTACTATTTTACCATTTTTTAGTTTAAATTTGGACCTATGCTTCTGGAAAATTAAAAAGAGTTATCAGGACCAACCTGCTAACTCTTTAGTTTCTCTGTAAAATACGTTTAAAGACAGGATATAGGAGAGGAACCGCAATAATTGTAACAACTGATGTTCCAAAAGTTCCACCAATTTTAGTAAGCGCCAATACCATGGCTGAATTGAGTGGTAAAGCCGCAACAACACTATTAATAATCGTATACTTAACAAAATTTAAAATAATTTTGGTCACTGCCGCTATGACTCCAATGATTATGATGTTAGTCATTTTGTCATTTGATTTTAGAAGCTTTTCAAAAACAAGATATAGAACACAACAAACAATTAAAGATTCTAAAATAGTAATCCAAACCTCAGCAGCATAACCATTGAAAATATCAAATAACCCTAACCCTACTGTTGCGACTAGCGCACCTTTTCTAGCACCAAAAATTAAGACAGCAATGACAACCAAGGCATTTCCCAGATGGACAAATTGAGGTCCAAAAGGAATACGAATAAACTGTACACTCACAATAATTAAAGCTGCATACAAACTCAATTCAACTAATTCACGTGTTCTATCACTTTTCATTTTTCTCCTCCAATAGGGCATTAAAACCACTGAATAAATAACCGATATGGGGCTCATAGCAAAGACCATATTTTAAAGGACGGCTATCGAACAGTGTTGACGAAAGAAACCTATCCATGACATCCAAGGCTAAATCACAAACCTTTAGTAAATCAAGATCATAAAAGTAACCTGCTGATATGATTGCCGTTAGTAAATCGCCACTTCCATAAAAATGATAGCGATAACGTTTTTGCATGCGATAAATCGTTCGATTGGTCTCTTTATCAAAATAAGCCAACCCAATTTTATCTGTCTCAAATGAGATACCTGTCAAAATAACTTTTCGAGGGCCAAGCTTGCTTAAATCTCTCAGAAGCTTCTCAACAGTGACTTTATCATAGGAACCTGCTTCAAGATATGGAGTATCCGTCAATAAAGCAGCTTCTGTCAGATTGGGAATGATGACATCTGCCTGTTGACAGAAAGCCTTCATAGCTTCTACATAGTTTCTATCAAAACCTTGATAGAGACAACCATTGTCACCCATAATAGGGTCAACAAATAGAGCTATCTGTTTATCGCGAGCCAATTGACCTACACGCTTTAGTGCTTCTTCTGACTTAAAATAACCACTCACAAGGCCATCTACTATAAAATCCAAGTGCTCCCACTGCTTACAAAGTCCCTTTAGATCATCCGTAAGATCCCGTACATAGATATTTTCAAACTCCCCTGTATGCGAAGATAAAAGGACTGTTGGTAGGGGAAGAACTTCAGTTTGACAAGCTGACATGATAGGGAGGCTACTAGTTAAAGCAACCTTACCTAGACCAACCAGGTCATTAGCAACAATTACTTTGGTCATCTATTTTCCTTCCCAGGTCTTTTTAAACTGTTTAACAAAACCTGTGTGGAAATAAATGTAGTAGGCCACTCCTAAACCAAGAATAGCAGCTACAATGTCAAAAGGAATCTTCATAATAGCATAGGCAGGCGTTCCATAGATAAAGGCTCTTCCTAAGCCATATCCGACTAAGTCAATAATAGCCCCAATTAAGAGACCTAAAGCTGCCTTAGACTTACTCAATTTTCCTAAGCGTCCTTCAACAATGAGTGCAATAGCAAGAACTTGAAGGCCGTGTGTTACTAGGGTTACCCACATAGGAAGGGGGTAGAAAAGAAAATCTCCAATAAAGGAACCTACTCCGGCAATAATAACTGCTTCTGTAGGTGGAAAAATTAAACCAACTAGGAAAATAATAATACCGTTAAAATAGAAATGACCTCCTGGCACAGGAATAGATAAGAGACTCGAGCTCAAAATAATGACAAGTGCCATGAAAAATGCAGAAATGGTTAAACGTTTTGCAGACATACCTAAAACTCCTTAATCAATAAATATAGTATAAGTTTATGAAAATTCTGACGATTAAACAAGATAGTATTTCCGTTACTGTCTGGGTACAGATTTAAGACAATAAAAAAACACCACACATTCATGTGGTGATAAGACTTATTGAGCTTTTTTATCAAAGTATTTGACAGGTGCCTTTTCAAGATTTTGTAGTGAAAGCTTAGCAGTCGCGTTAGCCTTAGTACCGTAATCAGAAAAATCAATGCTAAGTTCATGATCAAAATCTACAACGGCATAGTCAACAACGATTTCTTTCACTTCCTTAGGAGCAATCTTGGTTTTATTAGCAATCTTGTCTCTGTCATCATCTTTAGAGAAGACCATTGTCGCAACCTTCAATTCTTCCTTCTCCTGTTTAACATCGAGAACCACCTTCATCAAAAGAGTGTAGGCATTCATGGTTTCTTTACTTGAGTTGCTAAGCTTATAATGAACACGTACAGCTTTCTGACCTTCTGGTGATTCGATTTTAGTTGCAGAAAGAACTTGTACACTAGCATCTTGTCCCACAAATTGCATTTTGTTTTTATCGTATGTCCAAGTAGACTCTTTATCCGGGGTACAAGCTGACAAACCAATAATGGTTAAGCAGGCAAGAGCGATAAGTCCTAAGACTTTTTTAAATGTCATTCTTACAATCTCCTTAAACTTGTTTAAAATAGGAATTTAGTATTTCCTAATAACCTTTTTATTATGTCAAAATCTAATAATCTTGTCAAATATCTCCAGTCATCTTGCTCTCAGAGAACAAATAGGGTAGAATAAGAAAAAATCTGTAAGGGGGCAGTTATGAGCATTTATCAAGAAATTGTTGAGACTATCACCAAAGATATCCAAAATGGTAAATTAGAGAAAGGAAGTAAATTACCATCTATTCGTCAGATTAGCCAAACTTATGGTTGCAGTAAAGATACTGCTCAAAGAGCACTCTTGGAACTCAAGTATCAAAACTATATTTATGCCGTCCCCAAAAGTGGCTATTATGTTCTCGAGGGCCCCTCTAAATCCAATGATAAGGTTCTATTCAACCTTAATGACTATAATCAATTAGCCTACGAGGATTTTCGTCTTTGCTTAGATGAAAGTTTAGCAGGCCACCAAGACTACCTCTTCAACTATTATCATGAGCAAGCTGGACTAAAAGAACTGGTTGAAGCATTAAAAAATCGCCTTGCATCTGACGACATTTATGTCAATTCAAATCAAATTGTCATTACTTCAGGAAGCCAACAGGCCCTCTATATCCTATCACAGATGGATTTCGGTAATGGTGCTCACAAAATTCTTTTGGAACAACCTACCTACCACCGTATGAACCAACTAGTCAATCGTCAGAATCTAGCCTACGAAACCATCAATCGCAATTTTGATGGTCTGGACTTCACACTATTAGAGGAGTACTTTAAGTCTGGTCAGTTTAAGTTTTTCTATACCATTAGTCGTTACTCTAATCCTCTTGGATTGAGCTACACTGCTAGTGAAAAAGAAAAGCTTGCCCAACTTGCCAAACAGTATAATGTCTATATCGTCGAGGACGACTATATGGGTGACTTTAGCGATAGTAAAAATCTACCAATTCACTACTACGATACCCAAAATCAGACCATCTATATCAAATCATTTTCCATGGCACTTTTCCCTGGGTTACGTCTGGGGAGTGTTGTCTTACCACCAAATCTCAGAGCGACCTTTTTGGCTCACAAAGGGCTTATCGACTACGATACCAACCTCATTATGCAGAAGGCCCTCTCAGTCTACCTAGATAATGGCATGTTCCAAAAAAATATAAAAAAATTGCGTGATCTTTTTCAAGAAACCATGGCTAAAAGTCACGAAACTATCGAGCAAGCTAAGGTTTCCATTCCCTATCAGATTTCTCCTAGACACATTACCTGGAAGCTTCCAAAAGGGGTCTCATTAGAGAATTTCAAAGCTCAGAAACAAATTCGCTTTTTAGAAACATCCTTTATAAGACCGAGTTCTGAGACTTATATGCAAATAGGACATGGAAAAGAACTGAAGACTTTTTTAAAACTTTTGAAAATGACAGACTAAAAACTCAGACACACAAAAAAGCCATCAAAGCAATGGCTTTTTATTATTTAGTCTGTTCAAAGCGTAGGTGTACGATTACTTTGTCACCATAACCGTTACGCTCCAAATCTCGTTGCAAACGGTATGAAATATAATGTTCAGCAATATTGATAAAACCAGCTTCCATAAGACGATTTTCAACCAATGACTGAATCATGTTAATGGTTGGGCGTTCCACTTGGGCGTCTTGAAGATCAAGCACTACTTTACGAGTCACTTGAGCTAGGTTTTGGCGCCAAGCATCATCAATAACATACACAGTCTGGGCTGCTTTTAAGATGGCTTGGTAGATTTTATCAGGATCAAATTCAGCAACTTGACCATTACGTTTAATAATTTGCATGGCTACCCTCTTTTCAAGTTTTTTCCTTTATTATGCAGAGAATTTACATATTTGTCAAGTACAAATCACTGAAAGAGCTATTCGGACTGCTTATTCCCAGAATTTAGCAATGTAAAGTGGTTTGCCATGTCTATCAAAGGATAGAGTTGAGGGATAGGACATTGACTGATTATGTCGAATATGATTAGCAATTCTTTTATCGCCGTTTATCAGGTGAATGTCATAAGTCTGCCCGTCAGGACTTTCAAAGTGAGCATTAATCCTAGCACTACTCGTTTTAGACCCAACATGACTAATATCTATTTGTTCAACTTTGCCATCAATGCTTTTAGATATAGGTCCTCCATAAGCCTTGTAAATTGTGACGGTAGCTAAAACATCCTCAACCAAAACATAGGTCATTCCGAAAATAAACAGATAGACTATTGGGATAACAATGAAAGATAATTTACTTTTGCGAAACGTTTCTTTATGCCAAGCCCAAATATCCTGAGGTGACATGATTAAAAACTTCTTAACATACTGATGAACGAGTAACCTATAGACTAACATTAAAAATGTTAATTGCCCCAAGGGATAAGCAAAACTGGGTAAGCCATCAATAAGTACATTGACTTTATCAGATTCAAAAGTGTAATGTCCCCACACCCCGTTAAAGAACTCTAAAAACAAATTATCTCCTCTATGTAATATCGTCTAATAACTTAAAAATCCATCTTCTCAGATGGATTTTCTAACTATTAACGTACTTCTGCTTTAACTTTTTCAGTGAGAGCTTTAGTAATTTTTTCCATGTATTTGGCAACTTCTTCGTCTGTGAGGTTGTCATTTGGATTTTGGAAGGTAAGGCTATAAGCCATTGATTTCATTCCAGCACCAAGTTTTTCACCTGCGTAAACATCGAAGAGTTTAACGGCAACCAAGCGTTTGACTCCTGCAAAGTAGATAGCATCCAGAACTTCTTGATGAGTGATTTCTGCCTTGAGAAGAAGGGCGATATCACGTGATACTGCAGGGAATTTTGTGATTTCAACAAATGGTTGATCTGGTTGCAAGGCAGCTTCTACAACACTAAGGTTAATTTCAGCCACATAAGTCTCAGGAATGCCATAGTTTTTGGCAGTTTGTGGGTGAACTTGACCAAGGAATCCAATCGTTTGACCATCAAGTACAATAGCAGCTGTACGACCTGGGTGCATACTTGCGAGATCTTTTGTTGGTACATAGTCAACTGAAACTTCAAGTTTATCAAAGAGTGCTTCAACAATACCTTTGGCATAGAAGAAATCAACTGGCGTTGCTTTGGTTTGGAAATCTTTTTCAGCTACAAGACCAGAAATAGCGAAGGCAAAGGTATTGATTTCATTTGGCAATTCCTCTTT
>OKVI01000644.1_pt1 | contig 20643 bp, 19 predicted proteins | sample 1607001 | NCBI WGS metagenome assembly OKVI01 (sample SAMN03281018, study PRJEB24777) | human gut metagenome | isolation source: fecal sample PR128 from 1 month old male Malay infant, vaginal delivered...
TCTGACCAAGACTATCTTGCTCGTAACTTCTCAGATGGGAACCTATCTACTGCTCGTCTCTTCCCAACAAGCTCAACTTACAGCACAATTGAGAAGAAATTCAAGGATAACATCGTTTATACACCTCAAGATTCTACTGTTTACTACGCTTACTTCAACGTTAACCGTCAAAACTACGGTCATACGAAGAAGACGTCTGATGAGCAAAAGAACAGTACTAAGACAGCTCTTCAAAACAAGAATTTCCGTCAAGCCTTGAACTTTGCTTTAGACAGAACTTCCTACAGCGCTCAAGTTAACGGGAAAGACGGAGCATCAAAAACTCTACGTACCCTTCTAGTTCCACCAACATTTGTGCAAGCCAACGGAAAAGACTTCGGTACGCTCGTTGAAGAAAAACTTGCCGCAACAGGAGATGAGTGGAAAGGTGTTAGCTTTGCTGACGCGCAAGATAGCTTGCATAATGCGGATAAAGCCAAAGCGGAACTTGAAAAAGCGAAATCTGAATTGCAATCACAAGGTGTTCAATTCCCAATCCATATCGACTATGTCGTAGACCAATCTTCTAATGCTCTTGTCCAACAAGCAGACTCTATGAAGAGTTCTATTGAAACAGCTCTTGGTAAAGACAATGTCGTGATCGATGTACAAAAATTGTCTACAGACGATGCAGACAACGCTACTTACTTCGCCCAATCACCAGATCAAAAAGACTTTGATATGGATATCACAGGTTGGGGACCTGACTTCCAAGATCCATCTACTTACTTGGATATCTTGAACCCAACAGATGGTTCAACCTTGACTGGTATGGGACTTGATCCTAAGAAAGACCAAGCTCTCATCGAAAAAATTGGTTTGAACCAATACAAAGAATTGTTGGATGCTGCTAATGCTGAAAAATTGGATACCAATGCGCGTTATGAAAAATACGCTGCTGCCCAAGCTTGGTTGACTGAAAACGCAATGGTACTTCCAATCTACTCTAAGGGTGGAGTTCCATCTATCACGAAGGTAACGCCATTCTCAGCAGCAAATTCTGCAATTGGTATTAAAGGTGAATCAAGCTTCTTCAAATACCAAAAAGTTCAAGATAAGACAGTTACAACTGCTGATTACGAAAAAGCTTATAAGAATTGGTTGAAAGAAAAAGAAGAATCAAACAAAAAAGCGCAAGAAGAACTTGCAAAACACGTGAAATAATCGTGATAGAAAACACCGGGGATTTGATCCTCGGTGTTTTTTGTGCTAACAAAATGTTGTATGTTTCATCTTATTTCTAATCTTTTATAGACTCGAACGCTACCTCACGACAATCTTCCGATAACTTCTAGAAGTCAGAAGAAAGACAAGGACATAGGAGATGAAGAAGACAGCGCAGATAGAAAGAGTTGTTTGAAGCACCAAGCCCGCATTGGTTGCTCCTAAGATAGCAACGATTTTTGCGATCATCTTGTAGGCTACTCCTAGGTACAGGAAGGAGAAGAATAATGGAAGAAAAAAGACAGTGAGTATCTGTTTGCGAATGGTGGTGCCGGTTTGCTTTTGGTCCAATCCTACTTGTTGCAAGATCACAAAATTATCTCGATCCTCATGACCCTCTGAAATCTGCTTGTAGTAAATCACGAGAACTGTAGCTAATAGAAAGATCGCCGATAGAAAAATCCCGATAAATAGAAGAGTCCCTGCTGTTTCACGCCAATCTTTCTCTATACTGTATCGATCAAATCCACCAAAATAAGTCGCACCATATTGACTGATTTTGTCTGTCGAATACAGCTCTTTGATCAAGCCAGAAATAAAATCTTGGTTATCTTTATTTTTAGCAGTAATAGAGAATTCCAAATTTTTATCAACTTTTAGTCCCAGTTGGTTCAAGTCAGGGAGGACCAGGTACAAGCCCATTTGGTGTTGAAACAGGTCGGATTGAGGGAGTTTCCCTTGGATAAAATTGGAGTTTAGTTTTTCTTTAATCGTGAAGGTCTTCCCATTGATTTCTAATTGTGCGTCTAATTTTCCAGGATATTGATACCCATAGGCTAGGATTTCATTTTCCCCAAGCTCAACTTTTTGACCGGTCAGTTGCTCATAAGTCGCCTGATCAAAAAAGTAGACTGTTCCTTCTGACTTCAACTCCTGACCAGTTGATGGAGTGGACTGGTCATTCACCTCTAAGCTCCTTCCATCAATCTTTCGAATTTCAGCCGACCAGTATGTAGTCTGTGCCACCTGATAATCTGATAGATGTGTCGCATCGGCTGTTTTCTTAATTTGAGCTTGAACATCCTCAATAACCGATTCTGTTTCAGCATCTGAAGGCATATGCCCCACACTAATCATGTAATCAGAAGGGTAAACCGTATCTAGGTAATTCTGCCCTCCAATAAAGATATTGAGCGACCCGGTTAAGGTGACCAAGACCATGGTGGATAGAATACTAATGGTCGCAAGGCCCGCTGCATTTTTTCGCATCCGAGCTATTAAGTTGGAGACAGATATAAAATTCTCTGGCTTGTAATAGTAGGATTTCCGACCTTTGAGAAATCTTAAGAAGGTAATAGAGCCTGCGTTGAATAAGAGATAAGTCGCTAGAATGACCAAGATGACGGCAATAAAGAATCCTTGGACAGCCGCAACTGGCCGCTCAACGGTTAGCGCTATATAAAACGCAATTCCTAAGAGCCCAAGTCCTAACAGAGTTTGAACCAGCAAGAAGCGTCCCTTCTTCTCTCCTGCTTTCTTTTGCTGCATAAGGTGGAGGGAACTGTAGCGCAAGAGGCGGAAAGAATTCAACAAGAGAATGAGGCCAAAAGCTAAGGCTAACCCAAGTAAAGTGTTAAGAACAGCCTCTATCTGGAAGGTTGATTGAATGACGACTGGTAAACCCATACATTTTAGAAGCAAGGCGAAAATCAAGCGATCAAACAAGAGTCCCAAACCCAGTCCTACTCCAACTGTGAGAACATAGAAGAAGAGCAATTCCCATAAGGTCATGATGAGGAGATGCTTCTTCTCCATTCCCAGAACACTGTAGAGTCCCAGTTCTTTGGAACGATTTTTCATGACGTAGCCATTGGCATAAGCCACCAAAATGATGACGACCAGCTGGACGACGAAACTGCCAAAACCAAGAACAGTTCTCGCCGATCCCCCTCCGTAAGAATCCTCTAAATGAGGGGTCAATGACAAGGCGATAAAACTATAAAGGATCATGGTCGTTAAAATGACAGCTATAGCGAAAGGATAATACAACTTGCGATTTTGTTTGAGGTTGGAAAGTGCTAATTTACTTGTTAATTTAAACATCAGGATCCTCCTTTCCCGCCATGACCGTCAGAGTATCTGAGATTTCTTGGAACATCTGACGCTCTGTCTTTTCCCCACGAAAGATCTGGTTGTAAAGAATCCCATCCTTGATAAAGAGCACGCGCTTGGCCCGAGCTGCCGCTGCGGTTGAGTGGGTTACCATGAGAATGGTTTGGCCCATGTTATTGATATCTTCAAAGACGTCCAGCAAAGCAGCTGAAGACTTAGAATCCAGCGCCCCTGTTGGCTCATCAGCCAGGAGGATTTCTGGTGAGGTGATGATGGCCCGCGCTACGGCCACCCGTTGCTTTTGACCACCAGAGATTTCGTAAGGGTATTTTTCTAAGAGCTGGTGAATGCCCAACTCCCGGCTGACAGTGTCGACCTTGCTCATCATTTCCTTGACTGGTCTGCGAGAGAGGACCAATGGCAAGAGGATATTGTCCTTGACAGACAAGGTGTCGAGCAGGTTGAAATCTTGAAAGACGAAGCCTAGTTTTTCCCGACGGAAGCTGGACGCATCCTTGTTCTTGATGGTGGAGGTATCTATGCTATTTAGGTAGACCCGTCCTTCCGTCGGCTGGTCCAGCATGGCCAAGATGTTGAGGAGGGTCGATTTCCCGGATCCTGATTCCCCCATGATAGCGACGTATTCGCCCTTCTCAACGGTAAAATGGATATCCTTTAAGGCTTCAACCTGCGTTCCTTGAAAGCGGGTTTTGTAGATTTTTTTGATATGTTGAACGTCTAGTAGGGTCATGGTCCATTCCTTTCTAGCTCGATAAAAGCTTCAATCGTTTTTTACAAGTCTATTGTACTAAAACTGAAACGTTTTCACCATAACATAACCTTACATTTTCCCCTTTATTTCTTACATTTTTGTAAGAAAGCAAAAATAGGCTAGGACTTGAGGTCCTAACCTATTTTCATTAATGAATTATTCAGCTGATGAAGATGAAGAGATATAAGGTGAAATCATCTTATATGCACTTTCAAGAGCTTGTTTCATAGTGTCACGTCCAGATTTCAATTGTTGTGCAAAAGCAGTACGTCCTTGTTCAGGAACAACTGTATCATCTGAACCACCAGTTGAAAGCGCCGTATCAAATTGAGTTTTTGATTCGTCCAATGTCTTGAGAGCTGGCTCTACTTGTTGAGTATATATAGATCTATGTGATTCTGGAATTTGATCGCCAAGATCTTGAGCATATTTTTTATAGTTATCCACTAATTTACTATAAAGAGTTTTCATATCACCAATTGTTTTGGCGTTATCGATTTCTTCATCAGTCAACAAGACAATTTCTGGAATTTTAACAGAAGAGGTTGCTGATTTAGATGATTTTGATGAACTGCTTGATTTGCTTTCTGAAGTAGATGATTTTTCTACTTTGCTAGAAGAAGCTTTTGCATCTTTGCTTGATGATTCTGAAGCAGTTTTACCAGAACAAGCTGCTAACGTTGCAACTGACAAGAGAGCCACACCGGCTGTAAGAAGTTTTTTCATATTTTTTCTCCTATAAATAAAGAATGAATATATTTTAAATGATTTTCCTTTAATTGTCAAACATTTTCTGTTTTCAAATACTTATGCACCGCTAATTATCACAAGTTTTTAACATATTTTATATCCTAAAAATTATTTCTTTTATTGTATTTTTATTCATTATTTGAATAAACAAAACCAGAAAAACAGTCTTTTTCTGGTTTATTCTTCTTTTTATTGATGAAGCAACTGTGTAAATTCTTCTTGAAGTTCCTTGTTATCCGTTGGTTTTAGATACATTTTTCCACCATTGGTCGTTGGAGAATGAAAGACAATGCCTTCTCCTGTATCTGTAATGGCAAAGAAATAACTATGCACATCTGGATACTTGTCCCAATTGCTATAGCGTTCCACGATGCGGTATTTTGCATTTCCCTGACCAGTATCTGTATAAATGGCATCCATCTTGCTATTTTCCTCTAGAGTATAGAGGTTGTCTGGTCCTACATCACCGCCAGCGATGCCTTTTTGGTAGTTGGGTTGCCCCATCTTTTCGCCCCAGGTCTTCATAAATTCTGCTAATTTTGCTGATTTTTCAGCATTCCAAGGCGTTTTTTCCTGGCTTTGGCTATTTCCCGCTGATGGTGCGCTGTCAAAAGTTTGCCAGTCAAAAGCCTTGAGATCCAGTTTATTCTCATCCGATTTTCCAAAGAGGCTATTCAGATCTGAACCAGGTACTTGAACTTCTTCTTCCTGGACTTTGGTCGCAGCTTGAGGCGTCTTTTCTATCCGTGAAAGCACAGCTACCCCACGGCCAGTTCCTGACATCCAGCTGACTTCTAAGACTTCTCCTCCCTGATAGAGGGTCGTCGCATTGCGCGCTCCACCGTGTCCAGCGACGAAACCTTCAGCTAGCAGAGTCGGTTTTTGGTTCTTGAGATAGTAGACTCCCGTCACAAAGTAGTTTCCATCGGTCTGCTGATTGGCGATGATCATCTCATCTACCCCATCGTTATTTAAGTCCTTAAAGGCATAGCGAACGGCATCTGGCTGATTGATCACGGTCTCGATCACCCAGCTATTGATCATCCGATCTTCTTTAGCTAATGCATCATTCAATTTGGAAATAGCATCTAAATCTTTTGAAGTGGCAAAAATCTTTTGGTAGTCTGAAAAAACAGACTGATATAATTGTTTGTTATCTGTTTTTTTCGCTTGTTTCTTTGCTGAAGTCTGGCTTGTTGCAGCCTCTTTTTTGGGACTGGACTGACGTTGGTATCTTTGGTAACATCCTGTTAACATGACCATACTCGAAGCCACTATTCCTAACTGCACCCATTTTTTTCTTTTCATCTTATTTCCTATAATCTCCCTTATTTTCATACTAAACTTTATTATACTAAAAAAAAGGTGAGGAAGGAATCCCTTCTTCACACTTAGTTTATTTTATTCGGTTTGGCTCGACGATCCGTTTGACTTTCAATATGCTCTTTCACCAAGGCAACCACCTCATCATTGGTTGGAAGGTCCGAGTGCTGGGCATCTTCCCCCGTCACCGTAATCTCCGTATAGCTAGCTGCTTGGTTTTGGTAGATATATTTCCCAGCAGAAACACTGGCATCTGGGACCAACTCATCTGAATCATAGGTGATGGTCCCTGCTACTGAATACATATGAAGGGTTGTGGGGATAGCTTCTTTTCCCTTGATAAAGTCAGCTAACATCTCAGATTTATTTTTGATATTGGTCTCCGTGAAATTGTAGGGAGTTCCGATGGTCATGAGGGTCTTGAGATCCACATCGTAATCCCCCAGGTAATTTTCAATAAAGGCTGTATAAATCAAGCCACCGTTGGAATGACCCAAGCCCTTAAAATTATTAAAATTATATTTTTCTTGAAGGGCTTCGAAGGCTTGATTAAATAGTTTAGCTTGCTTTTTAATGTTGCTATAGCCATCTTTGTTGTTTTCAAAACCAACCACAATTACTGGCTCATTGTCCTTGGCATCAATACTTCCACTATAGGTGATATGCCCATCATTCCAAACTTTGACCTTGAGCAGGCTGTGTTTGGTTCCTTGGCGGTCTTGGTTGAGCTTGGTCACCAAGCCATCAAAGCGGTTCTCTGTCGCTGAGCTTCCCGGGATCATGATGATGGGAGACAATTTTGAATTATAAAATTTCTCGATTCTTGAAACATTGGTCCGAGTCCAGCTATAAGAAGGAATGGCTAAAGCGATCAAGAAAAGACTGACCAAAGTAAGGACGATTGCTGTTTTTTTAGATGGCTTCATCGCTTTCTCCTTTCACTTTTAAATCTTTTCGGATACGATTTCCCATGCGGACAAATGGTAGATAAAGGAGCACATCGACGGCAAAACAAAGTATACTTACAGCTAAAGCCCTCAGACTTCCTCCTGTCCCAATAAAGGCATAGAGAAGGCTAGGAGTCCCGTCTGGCACTGGATAGACAGCTGCCGGCATCAGTTTGAAGCACAAAGCTACAGCTGCTATCGCCATATTCGCCAAAGGGATCAATAAGAAAGGAATCACATAAAGTAGATTGAGAAGGACCGGTATCCCTACCATGAATGAAGCCCCATTGTTAAAGAGACTTGGAAAAATGCTGAGGAGACTAACTTTCTTGTCCTTTTGACTTCGTGAAACCAGCAAGATCGCCACCAAAAGCGATAGGACAGCTCCAACACCTGCCACCAGACCAAAACTCCGATACAAATTGGTCAAGGTATAGGGATAAGGAATACCTGTCGTTGTATGATGCGTCACAGCGTAGGTGAGATTTTCCAAAGCAAAGTTATCATCCGCGATAGAATTCAAGGCAAAGGCTTGACTATTACCAAACCAAGCAGATAGGCTACTAAAAAGACCCATGCTAAAGGTGGACAAGAGATGATGACTGCTTACCGTTAGAGAAGCCAAGAACTGTCGGATAGTCTGAAAAATATTAAATTGATTTCCAAGAACCAAAAGAAGATTGAGGCTGACCCCTAGAACTAAGGACAAGAAAATGGGACGCACCGTCTTGGGTTGATAGATGAAATCCTTGTCTACAATCTGGTCATCACTGGCCTTGGATAGACGAAAGATCTGCCCAATTAGATAGCCTAAAAAAATCGCTAAGACGATATTGGTCGTCGCGGGTAAGTTGATACGCGTCAGTTGCCCGTCATGGAGCGGTCCCACCAACAATTCCTGAGACCCCACTATTAGACTGACCAAAAGAGCTGTCACTCCAGCTGTCCCTGTACTTCTACCATAGTGCCCAGCTGTGTATTTTCCAGCGAAGTAAGTCGCTAAAGGCCCAGCTAGACCTCCTAGAAAGTTGGAAAAATTGATAAGGACTTGACTAATAGCTTGATCCCACGGCAACCAGCTATCCATCGAAAAGAGCTGATGGATATAGCCTCGATCGGAAAAGACTGATAGAGCGATCACCCGAATGATCCCTGAAAATAGGAAAAAAGGAAATAAGGAAACCAGGGTCTTCTGGGAAATTTGAATCAAACTTTTTTCTCGTAACCAGAAAAACTTCTGGACTAAATACTTGGTCATAGGGCCTCCTGTTCGAGTTGATTGACTTATTCACGTTGCTTACTTTCTTCTTATTATACCATACTGGCGAGCCTTTCCTTTCGTTTGTAGAGACGTCATCAGTTGAGAATGCTGTTAAAATTTTCAAAACTTTTCAAAAACTCTTTGACAGGGGTCTTCATTTCCTCTATACTATTTGTTAGCTAACAAAACGATGAATCATGTTAACGTCGGTCCTGCTATGCTCATAGCAATTGGATTTGACGGGAAATGAGATCGCTACGATGGATTTTCAGGCCATTTTTACAACATTATAGGAAGATTTAGGAGGAATCAGACGTCTATGTCACAAGAAAAAATTTCAGCCAAGGTCTTGTTCGCGATCTTTGCGACAGGGATCCTGTCCTTTTGCGGGGTGGCTGGAGAAACTGCCATGAACATCACCTTTCCAATATTGATGAAGGAATTTGAGATCAACACCGCAACCGTCCAGTGGGTTACGACCATCTATCTTCTAGTGGTTGCCTGTGTGGTCCCCTTATCTGCTTATCTCAAACGTTCCTTTAAAATGAAGTCCATCTTTTTAGTTGGAAATCTCCTATCTGTTTTAGGTGTTCTTATCGACTTCTTAGCTCCAAATTTTGGCTTTGTGGTCCTGGGGCGATTGGTCCAAGGAATGGGGGTTGGTTTTGCCCTCCCTCTGATGTTTAATATCATTTTAGAACAAGTCCCAAAACGTAAGATCGGTCTCATGATGGGAGTGGGGACCTTGATTACAGCCATTGCACCCGCTATTGGGCCTACTGTCGGTGGACTCTTAACAGCTAGCTTCGGCTGGCGGTCCATCTTTTTAGTTCAATTCCCGATCCTTCTGGCCTCACTAGTTGCAGGACTTCGCTCCATTGAGCAAATCAGTAAAGTCAAGCGGGAAACCTTTGATATCGTGAGCCTTCTTGCCATCATTGCCCTTTTCATAGGGTTGATTCTAGGTATTCATGGCCTAGCGGATCATGCGTTCTTCAGTTTTTCTGTGCTTGGTTGGCTGGTGATCGGAAGCTTGGGACTGGTTCTTTTGGTCTGGCGGTCCAATCAGTTAGAGACTCCCATTATCAATCTTTCTATTTTGAAAAATCATCGTCTCACTGGCCATATTCTAGCCTTCTTCACCTTTCAATTAGGCTCTCTTGCCATGAGTTTTCTTCTTCCTAATTATGTCCAATTGGTCAACCACTCAAGCACTACGCTTGCAGCCTTGATGCTGCTTCCAGGAGCCATCATTGGAGCAGGGTTTGCTCCTTTCTCCGGTCTCATTCTAGATAAGTTGGGCGCCCGCAAACCGATTCTCCTTGGAGCTGCTTTCATCCTTCTGGCCCATTTCCACTTTACCCTCTTTGGACTGAAGCTGACAAATGGCTTGATTCTTATCTTTTACATGATCTTCATGACCGGTATGGGACTGGCCTTTGTCAATATCATGACAAACGGACAGAAACAACTCTCTCTGGAAGAGCAACCCGATGCCAACGCGATCTTTAATACCTTGCAACAATTTGCAGGTGCTGTTGGAACAACTCTGGCTTCCTTGATCGTTGCCATGAGCCAAGCCAATCAAAAGCTGGATTTCACCCAAGCCACAGCTAAAGGAAGTCGCAACGGTTTCATGGCCTTATTTGCCTTAGGCATCTTCCAACTCCTTCTCTTATTTTGGGTTGTGGGAAAAGATAATGAAAACAACTAACTTATCTCGTCAAAAAACAGCAGGAAGCCTGCTGTTTTTTGTTATCCTTTCCGCACTCGCGTTAGAATGCCATCAGGATCCTCAAAAATTATGCACTTCTGCTAAATAAACCTTGATAGGATAGGTGTATGTCAAATTCTCTCTCCATTTTGCTTGTAATGTCAAATTTTACAACTAAAAGGTTCCATTAAATTGTCTAACTTTTATCATTTGAGTTAAAATCCTTGATTTCTTTCTGTATTTTATTTATAATCATTCTAAATAAGGAAAAGGAGACATTGTATGACTGAAATAAAACATGGAGTAGATGAATCATTTAGCGATCGCTTGAATATTTTGAGAGCTGCGGTTCTAGGGGCCAATGATGGAATCATTTCTATCGCTGGAGTGGTGATCGGGGTGGCCAGTGCCACGCATAACATCTGGATCATTTTCTTATCTGGCTTGTCTGCAATTCTGGCCGGTGCCTTTTCGATGGCGGGTGGTGAGTATGTTTCTGTTTCCACACAAAAAGACACGGAAGAAGCTGCTGTGAACCGCGAACAAGCCTTATTAGATCGTGATCCAAAGTTAGCTAGAGACTCTCTCTACCATGCTTATCTTGAAAATGGAGAATGTGAAACTTCAGCAAAAATTCTAACAGAGCGGGCCTTTCTGAAACACCCCCTCAAAGCCTTGGTCGAAGAGAAATACGGCATTGAATACGAAGAATTTACCAATCCTTGGCATGCAGCTGCATCTAGCTTCCTTGCTTTTTCTATTGGTTCCCTTCCTCCAATGCTCTCTATCATTCTCTTTCCAGTTAACTATCGCATTCCAGTGACAGTCTTCGTTGTTGGACTATCCTTGATCTTCACTGGCTATACCAGTGCGAAACTAGGAAAAGCACCAACCAAGCCAGCCATGCTTCGCAACCTGATCATTGGCCTTCTCACCATGGGTGTGACTTACTTCTTCGGACAATTGTTTAGTATTTAAAAAAAGCTGAGACTTCTGTCTCAACTTTTTTTATGCTTTTCTTATGCTTCTAATAAGGCTTGTGCTTGTTTTTCTAATCCTGCGATTGCTTCATCTGTCAAGACTAATTCACCTGTTGCCCAGGCTTCTGGGTTAACAGTTGTTCCTGTGAAGTCTCCCACTACTTGAGTACGAACGAATGGTAAGAGGGCTTGGTAAGCCGCAAACATTGGCTCGTGTCCTGCATTAGCGACTGAAGAGACGGTTACGATCTTGTCTTGGAGGGCAGATGGACCACGAGTTTCTGACAGGTCAAGGGCACGGCTAAGCCAGTCGATCAGGTTTTTCACTACACCTGGAATGGCAAAGTTGTAGACTGGTGAGAAGATCCAGATGGCATCCGCAGCAAGGACCGCATCACGTGCTGCTTGCACAGCTGGCAAGGTTGGCGTTTCCAAATCTTGGTTCATCATTGGGATGTCCTTGTAGTCCAAGTAAGTCACCGTTGCTTTTCCTTCAAGAAGGCTTTCTGCTTTCTGGGCCATTTGATGGTTGAAAGATCCTTGACGAAGGGATCCGACGATAAATAAAATGTTTTTCATAGTTGTTTCCTCTTTCTGTTGTAATATTTTTTGTTACAATAGCTATTATACAGGATCATAATGTAATGTCAAGGATTACAACTCGGACATTTTAAACTTTTATTCCATTTCACTAAGGATGGGCCAAGAAGAATGAGAAAAAAGGTTGGACAAAAGTCTCCAACCTTCAATAAATCACAACCGTATAAATCTGTAGAGGAACAACATCCAAGAAAAACGACTCCCAGAGATCTTTACAATCCATTTTAGAACTGCTTTTTTATCAGCAAGGTAATTCTCAATCCCAAAATTCTGTTCTCTCTACTACTCCTCGTTAGACGAATCAGTAGCCAACATTTTTTTGATGGATTCGCTGGATAAATCCGTCATTTCAGCAATCATCTCGATACTCATCCCCTTCAAAGATAGTTTTTGAATCAGAGACTGCTGAACAGCTTGAACTCCCAGCTCCATGCCTTCTTGTCTGCCTTGTTCCAATCCCTGTTCGAGACCTTGTTCGAGACCTCTTTTCAACCCTTTCTGAAAACCGGCTTCCAGTTGTTCTTTCCGAAAGGTATCCATGCTCATTTCCCAATTTTCTCTGATACGAATCCGTTCATCAATCATTTCTTTTTCCTCCCTTGTCCAATTTGATGGGATCAGGAGTGATTCTGCCTGCTCGATCACTTGATCTGGTTGATGACTGAATGGGCGATTGCCAAAAAATTCAAGCCATTGTCTCCAGTGAGCGTTCAACTCCGTATCTCTACTTTCATTATACTTATCCAACTCTAAAAAGGCAACCTTTAACATATTGTGCGCTACTCCATCCTTTCGAGAGCTATAAAGAGGTGTCCCGTCTACTGTATGGCGCATTTCATAGACATTGACGGGTGAATCTAAATGAGGAAAAATACTTCTCTCCAGGATAGCGATCCCATAGACCGGCTCCAGCTCCTGGTACATAGAATGGGTCGCCCCTTTCTTTCGCTTGCGTTGGACATTTTCTACCAGTTGATTGGCTAAATAATAGTGAAAACGATTCAAGAAATACTCTTGCTTCAAAACTTGAATCTCAATGATGACTTCAAGCCCACTATCTAGTCTTGCTCTCACATCAACAGATGTTTCAAAAGGAAGATCTCCTAAAAACCCCTGCTCATGGATCTGGTCTCCTTCTAAAATCTCAACGGACTCTACTGGCAGATCCAATACTTCGCGGATGAATTTGGCTGTCACATCTGGCAGACTAAAAATCTTTTTTGCCATCAAATCCAAGGTGGGCGATACATACTCGTGTCGTTTCTTCATAGCAACCTCCGATGATTTCGTATAGGGAATCCCCTCACTTATACCATTCGAAAAAATTGCAGAAAAAAGGGAGTGGGAAAGAACTCCGACTAGTAAAAAAGAGTTCGTCTTCCCACCCCCGCACAGTTGAGTAGGGCTGTAAAAGCTGATGAAATCAGCGTAGTAGAGCCCACTCAACCACTGCGTCTTGCTCGACAATCCAAAAATAATTGAGAGGCTAGGACTTTTGTCCCAGCCTCTTGTTTTTATGCATGCTCCAATCCTTTTCGTGTATTTTCTTTGATAGTTTCGGCTGAATGGAGCAATTTTTCTTTTTCTTCTTCTGTCAAATGCAAATCCAATCGTTCAAGAATTCCTTTTCGACCCACGATCGCTGGGTAGCCAAGATAGGTTCCATATTCTGGACGATAGTTAGACACTGGCATCTCCTCGTGACTATCATTGATCACAGCTTCTGCCAGGCGTTGGGCTGCTGCTGCAATCCCAAAATTGGTATAGAATTTGCCAAAGAAAACTGTGTGGCCACCGCGTAAGGACTCGTAGTTGATGGCGTCAAGCTCTTCTTGAGAGAAGAGATCGGTAATAGCATGTCCCTTAACACGGACCTGACTCCAAGCGACAAATTGAGAATTCCCATGCTCACCGAGGTTGTAGCCTGATACACTAGCAGGAGAAACCTGCAAACGATCCGCAACTGCACGCTTCATCCGAGCTGTATCCAGCAAGGTCCCTGTCCCAATCACCTGTTCTTTTGGAAGGCCGGTATATTGTTGATAGAGTTGAGTAACGGCATCAACTGGATTGGTCACTACCAATAAGACCCCACTAAAGCCAGAAGCCTTCAAATCACGCGCTACTTGCACCACTTGCTTGCTGGAAAAGGGAAGCTCCGCAAAACGGTCATCTGTGTTATTAGCCTGCAACTCGATATTTCCAAGAGTCGACACCACCACATCCGCATCTTTTAAAGCCGCGTAGTCATTGACCGTGATATGCACCGGATACCCCGTATTGGCAACCGTATCACAGAAATCCAAGGCATCTGCCTTGACCTTTTTCTCATTGGTATCAATCAAGACCAAGTGATCACAGGTGTGTTTCAAAATCATGCTGTGGGCCAAGGTCGCACCCACATGCCCCAAACCAATAATACCAATTTTTCTTGTCATCAGAATCCTCTTTTCTAGTATCGATCACACTGTTGGTGAGGATAGCTCTTTGTTGACTCTATTCTACCACAATTCTAGAAAGGCGGATTGAAAAAATGGGAAAATTTTCAAGTTTTTTCAAAAAAGAAAAGAGGCACTGCCTCTTTTAACGACTCAGGAAAGCAGTGTCTCAATCTCTTCAAGCGACAAACCTGTCATCTCTGATATCAGATCAGGTGTCATTCCTCGTGAGATCATCTCGCATACCAACTGTTTACGTCCTTGTTCCAAGCCTTGTTCTAAGCCTTGTTCCAGCCCTTGTACTAAACCTTCTTCGCGCGCTTCGTCAATCGCCGTCTCCAGGGTCATATCATAATTTTCTTGAATGCGAATACGCTCGTCTATCATGGTCTTCTCCTCCTTGGTCCAGCTAGATCTTACGCTAACATAGATTTGATCTCTTCAATGGACAAACCCGTCATCTCCGATATAAGATCAGTCGACATTCCTCGTGAGACCATCTCGCATACCAACTGTTTACGACCTTGTTCCAGCCCTTGTACTAAACCTTCTTCTCGCGCTTCATCAATCGCCGTCTCCAGGGTCATATCATAATTTTCTTGAATCCGAATACGCTCGTCTATCATGGTCTTCTCCTCCTTGGTCCAGCTAGATGAATCTAATAATGAATCTGCGTGGGCAACGGCCTGACTGGGAGCTTTTGTAAAGGGAAGATTCCCAAAAAACTCCAGCCACTGTCTGCCTGCATCTGTCAGATTCTCATCTTTATTATACTTGTCTAGCTCTAAAAAGGCAACCTGCAGAAGATTTTGGTGCTTGCCATTTTTATAATAAGCCTTGAGTTGCTTGCCAGACCGGCTATTGGTCAGCCAGTATTTATTGATGGCGGCCTCTTCGTCTAGTAAGAGCGACTTCTCCAAAATGGCAATCCCATAGACGGGCTCCATCTGCTCGTACATCTTATGTGTCTGTCCTTGCTGGCGCAGTTTTTGTACATTCTCCACCAGCTGATTGGCCAGATAATAATGGAACCGGTTCAAGAAATACTGCTGTTTGCGAATCTGGATCTCGATGATCACCTCGGTTCCATCATGGAGCTTGGCTCTCACATCCACCGCAGTGGAGAACAAGTCATCCTCCTCATAAGCCATGCTGTGGGGCTGGCTTCCCTCCACTATCTGAGCGTCCGCCACATCCAGCTCCAAAATGTCTCGAATAAATGCTGCCGTCACCTCTGGCAAACTAAAAATCTTCTTGGCCATGATGTCCAAGGTCGGCGATACATGCGCGTGTCTCTTTTGCATCCCTACTCCTTTTCGATAAAAAATAGAGGGAAGGTCCCTCTACTTCTATTATTCGAAAAAAATTTGGGAAAGTGACTACACGACCATTACGAAACGAAGTAATAGTTTTCTTTTAATTCTCTATATCTGTCAAAACTGAGAATACCCTCATTTTGTAATCTTCCTAAAACAATACTAGGATGAATATCGATTTCCTCAGCAAAGCGTAGAATATCCGACTTATCAAAGTTTCCTTGTTCAACAAAAACTTGATAGTCTTCCGGTCTTATTAAGAGATCTTTTGCAAACTGATCTGCCCGTTCCTCAGAACGTCGGTATGACTTACCATTTCCATCATCTGATGAAAACTCGTTCTCCAGAATATGCCCAATCTCATGGAAAAGTGAGAACCAGAAAATATCTGACGCTTTATTTCGATCTGTGAGTAAAAGCAAGGCACTACCATTTCCAAATTTTTTCGTAGCACCATTTAGATTGGCATTTGGCAAAGCAGGTAGACCAACTAGGACAACACCACAATCTAGCAAGATATCATACAGGCGTTGAGGAAAGACTTCAGGATCTTGTCTGGTCAACTTTCTCAAAGCAGGCAAGTTTCTCTCAAGCTTTCTGCGATTGAGCTTAGTAGTCGTTATATCACGCGCTTTTTTAGATGCCAACTCCAACATGATATTGGAGTTCACTATACTTTTAGTCGTGAACTCACGCGTATTTCGATAACTCACCTGATTGTTAAAAGATGAGAACTTGTCTAAACTCGCCACTCCTAGAATCTTGCGAAGCTCAACAATCTTTTCTTTCAATGTATAGCGTTTATCTGGAACGTAGCCTTCTGCCTTAAAATACTTGAAATCAATCATCTCACAGATTTCTTTCTCGCTACCTTCTTCTAGCTCTTTTTGTTCTACAATCTCTGCAACTTTTACATCATAAGCATTCTGAAGATTGAGCCAGGTTTGCATGGAAACTCCACTTAACTTGGCTAACTTATGAGCCGTCTCTTTACTGATGGACTCCTCAGCATTGACCAGCTTGCTGATAGTCTTTGCAGAAACTCCTAAGCGCTCCGCAAACTCTTTTTGCGTTACGTTATAATCTTCAATCAACTCTTCAACATACTGACCTGGATGAAAAGCAATCAGGTCTTTGTATTCAACAATTTTCTTACTCATAGTGATTGCTGACCTCCTCTATTTTTAGGATTTCGATTTCAACAGGACTAGGAAATACCTTTTCTAAATCCTCCTCACGAAATTCTACAATCAACCGATAGGAACTTTTCCGACCATCTATATCCAAAGCAAACTGTCCCTGTCTCTTCCCCTTGAGTTGGTGAAAGTGATATTTAGGAAAAGCTATCACACTGGCCAAAGAATCTGCTGCTTCCAAAAAGGTAATCAATTGATGCAACTTTACAGCAATCTTATCCGAAAAATCCTTTTTAGCCTGCCTCAGCTCTGTGCACTGCTTTTTAACAGTTTTATTTGTATAGATAAGCTTCATATGTCCCTTTCTGTTAAATTAAATTACCTTTTAGGTAATTTAATTGTATCAGATTAGCAATGAAAAGGCCAGTTAAAACTTTCATTAACTGGTCCTTATTTAATCAAAGACTGACACCCTACCCCTTAAACTCCTCGACAAATTTCTTGAGCTCGTCATCGGCTTCTGGTGTCGTCCCATGCAGCTGGCTGAGCATGTTTAGAAGAGAAGCTGTCTGGGTCTCGATGGTCGCGTTGGTTTGGTTGATCTTAGCCACGATATCTGTCAGTGGCTCTACCTCTTCTTCCTCAAAGGTATCCACATAGCGTGGGATATTGAGGTTGTAGTCATTCTCGACGATTTCCTCAAAGCTAGCCAGATGGGCAAACTTATCCATGTCTTCTCTACTCTTATAAGCCTTAAGGATCTTCTCGATATGCGCATCCGTCATGATATTCTGATTCTTGCCCTTGTCAAATTCCTTAGAAGCATCGATAAAGTAGACGTCCCGATTGGTCCGGCTTTTTTTGAGAATGATGACCGTCGTTGGGATGCTGGTATTGAAGAAGATATTGGCAGGAAGACCGATTACCGTATCAATGGCCCCTTCTTCCAGCAAGGCCTTGCGAATGGTTCCTTCAGCATTACCACGGAAAAGTACCCCGTGAGGAAGGACGATAGCCATCACACCATTGTCTTGTTTCAGGTGATAGTAACCATGCAAGAGAAAGGCGAAGTCAGCCTTGGACTGAGGCGCGAGCTTACCAAATGGGGAGAAACGAGGATCTTGGAGGAAACCAGAGCTTGCGGACCACTTAGCTGAGTAAGGAGGGTTCATGAGGACCCCATCAAAGTTGGTCGGCTCTTGGGTCGGCCAGTCTTCGTCCAGCGTATCGGCATTGTGCAAGAACTGGTTTTCCACCGGAACCCCGTGTAGGATCATGTTCATTCGAGCCAGGTTATAGGTAGAGGTATTGAGCTCCTGGCCAAAGTACTGGACCGTTTGAGGCTGGTGAGAAAATTTCTTGGCATTGAGCAAGAGGGAGCCCGATCCCATGGTGGCATCGTAGATAGTAAAGCCCTGCACGTCTTCACGCCCTAAAAAGGCAATCTGGGTCATGAGCTTGGCTACAGGCTGGGGCGTATAAAACTCTCCTGCTTTCTTACCAGAGTCGGTCGCAAACTGACCGATCAAGTACTCATAAGCATCCCCAAGCATATCACCCGCATGACCTGCCACGTCCAGCACTGCCAATTCTTTCATAACGGCAGCCACTAGCTGGTTTTGCTTTTGAGGAGTCGCCCCTAGTTTCTTGGAGTAGAGATCAATGTCTTCAAAGAGATTTTCATAGAGGTCGTCACTCTGCTCGATGTCTCGGAAGCCCTGAGCCAGATCTTCCAGCTGGAAGGTCCCTTCATTGACCCGGTCCACCAAGGCCGTAAAGGTCAAGCCTGGCTTGATGACATAGTTGAGCTCATCAGTGATGACGGAGATCAAATCCTCTTGAGAGTTAGGATCCTCATAGTAGGACCGGTAAAGCGCCAAGGCTTCATCTAAGCTCTCTGTCTCTTCCTCCATGGTCTCCGCCACGAAGAAGAGCAACTTATCTGAGAGATACTTGTAAAAGATCATCCCCAATAGATAAGACTTATAGTCATTGGCATCCATCTTAGAGCGGAGCACATCCGCTGAGTTCCACAGGGCTTGGTAGAGCGACTGGGAGGTTTGTGTTGTTTCCATAGTAATTCTTTCCGATTTCTTTTAGACCTTTTCTTGTTCCAGTGGGACGACAGCGAGGGTCTTGCCCAGACTGGCTAAGACTTTCAAGACCGTATCCAATTGAGGACTGGTCTTTCCAGTTTCCATCCGAGCGATGACCGGTTGACTGACCCCACTGAGTTCTTCTAGTTTCTTTTGGCTAATGCCCTTTTCATGCCGAGCTTCGATCAGCTCTGTCATAATCGCAACCCGCAGATCACTTTCCAGGATTTCTTCCTTGGTGAAGAGCTCTGCTCTCACATCTTTCCAATTGCTGCCGATGGCACTATTCTTCATCTCTTAGCCCTCTTTCCTTCAAATCTTGCAACTCCCGCTTGGCTTTCTCGATTTCTCGTCTAGGTGTCTTTTGCGTTTTTTTGACAAAAGGATGCAGTAAGACAAAGCTCCCATCCATCCAAGCCACGAATAAAATCCGATCTCGCAAGGGTCTCAACTCCCAAATCTCCGCATCCAGATGCTTGATGTAGGGTTGGCCAGCACGTGTCCCCTGCTGGCTTAAAAGCTCGATGTAGTCGTTGAGCTTGTTGAGTTTGATCCGGCTGTCCTTATTATCGCGACGAGCTAGCTCCCTCATGTAGTCTAGGACCGGTTGATTCCCCTGTTTGTCCTTATAAAAATAAATAGCGTGCACAAAGCAACCCCTTTTCGAATTTATTATAACTCTAAAGTTATTAAAAGTAAATACTTTTAAGTTATTAAATACTAAGGAGCACCCTTTGAAAAGATCAAAGAGGCTCACTTATACTATTCGAAAAATGATGTGCTTATGGTTGCTTTTAAGGATCAATTTTGAAGGTTAGATAAACATATCTTGTAAGAGTTTCTTTTTCAGTGTTTCGAGCTGCGAAATTTTTTCTTGGTGAGTAGCGATAAGACTATCAAGGTTAGAGAAGTAAGTGCCGATGGCTTGCTGTTCTTCCATACAAGGGACTAATATCTTTTGATTTTTTACAATATCACTATTGAGATTAACTTGACTTCCTGGTTGACCGTATCGATTCCATTTTTCTCTATACATTTCTAGCCATTGAAACATAAATTCTCTATCAAATTTTGGATTCATAAAAATTAAAAATCCATCATGTACGCCAGTTTTAACGTAGTTAACAACAGGTTTTCCAACAGTAGCAGCAATACTAAGTAATAAATGAGGCTCCGTTAGAACTCTTGTTTTTTCTTGGCCTAATTTTGATATTTTTTGTTCCAAACTATAAATTCTGCCATTCTGACTTGTCACATCAGAGATACGTAACCAGCCAATTTCTGAATTTGTATCAAACCATTTTGGATCTTGTATTGGTCTCGGAGAAGCACCTCTAACAATATCAGTCAGCTCCCCAATATATTTTTCTTCCCACTCACCTTCGAATCCATCTAAACGAATCTCAGGAACGGTCTGTCCAGCTTTGGGAAACATCTTGGATAGCATGGTCGCCTTGAGAGATTGGTAGTTTGCAAGATTGTCCTTATAGCTAGCAAGAAGGTCATCGAGGGTGCGGAAGAGGGAGCCAATGGCGGATTGTTCGGAGTAGGATGTCATACCAATCTTCCAGTCTCCGTATTCTTTCCCATTAACCCCAGGTTGACCTGACCGTTGAGAAGTGATTTCAATAAATTGCTTATACTTATCGGTAAGCGTCTGTTGAAAAACAAAATTTCCGTCAAATGAATCACGTAATCTTGCTCTAATTAAGAATCCAGCATAATAGACTTCACCATCTGATTCTCTATAAAGATATGTTTTACCAACACTTGCACCAGTACGTGCGAATAGGAGATCATTCTTCTGCAATTTATAGTTTTCATAGTCCTCTTCAGTAATATTAACATCTGGAGAACTAAGTTTATCAGTTAAAAATAATCTAGAAGAATCATCTATATCTGTAATTCTAAGATATTTATGAATACCATCAAAATTCTTTGCAGAAGCATTTAAACCATATTCGATAGAATTTGATATTTCACTAAGTATTATAT
>OKVI01000655.1_pt1 | contig 20115 bp, 17 predicted proteins | sample 1607001 | NCBI WGS metagenome assembly OKVI01 (sample SAMN03281018, study PRJEB24777) | human gut metagenome | isolation source: fecal sample PR128 from 1 month old male Malay infant, vaginal delivered...
AATGCTCAGTTTGAGGGAGAAATCCTCGGTGGTTGTCTTGAGTCTCTCTATGATATTTTTGACAACTCTCTACACGCAGATAGCACAGACCTCTGCCAAAGATACAAACTTTTCCCTGACTTGTCAGACTGGGAAGGAAAAATCCTCTTGCTAGAAACAAGCGAAGAAAAGCCTAAGCCTGAAGACTTCAAAAAGATGTTGCGAACTTTAAAGGACACTGGTATATTCGAGGTCATCAGCGGACTATTAGTCGGAAAACCTATGGATGAAACTTTCTATGACGACTATAAGGAGGCTTTAATGGACATCATTGATAGCAATATCCCGATTGTCTATAATCTGAATGTCGGCCATGCCACACCAAGAGCGATTGTTCCCTTTGGAGTCCACGCGTATGTAGATGCAACGGAGCAAGTCATTCGCTTTGATAATCACAAATAAAGCTGGGAAGAATTTCTCAGCTCAGATTGAAGTAATCAGACGATTACTTCTTTTTATTTTCTTAAACAGCGAAAATTGGGTAACAAGATACTCAAGATAAGAACTATAAAAATGCCCAAAACCATAATTGTAGTATAGGGATTAAAGCAGAGACTTATTAGCAAGACAAGACTCATCGCAATCATTAGGTATCCCAACTTTCTCACTACTGACTTACTGCTCTGGTTATGGTTTTTTGTAGCCAGGCCAATACTTTTAGGAAGATAATTTCCAATCACTAGAAAAATGAGTGCCACTAACCAAATCACAGTCAATCGAACTTGAACATGACCTCCTAAGGCAACAGTCAATATAAGACCTTGGATAAGCACAGCAGAAATTGGGACCAACCATAGCATAAACTCTTTTAAGAATGGAATCGTTATTTGTTTAAAGAACGAAAAACAGAGATTATATATGATTAACGCAAGAAAAGGTAGGGCTACTATTGCTAGATTGCGGTTCATAAAGCCATTGGCTTGTTCTTCCACATTAAAGTGGATTGCAATCTGATTTGGTAGTTGTTTGTAAAAGACTAGTCCGACAATAACCGGTGTAAGTATCACTATATTACCAATGACTCTTTGCAAATTATTTTTCATCTTCTTTTCCTCCAAGTGATTGAATCCAAGTTAAAATTTCTTCAAAAACGGTTAAGTTCAAACTATAGTAGATAAAATTCTTCTGTTTTTCTTCTTCAATAAGTCCCGCTTTTCTCAAGGTAGACAAATGATGGGAAACTGTTGCGGGAGCTAAGTCAAACTGCTGGCTGATTTCACCAGCGGACTTTGGTCCAGACTTTAGATAGTCTAAAATTTCTCTCCTCACAGGGGCAGAGATAGCTTTTAGTGTTTCAGATAAGCCCATGAGTTCCCTCCTTTCTCCAAATCCGACGTGTCAGAAGTCCAATACCTAACACATAAATAGCTAAAATAAGTTCGATTAGTAAGAGATTGCTGACTAGCCCTAGTTGATAAGCACCTGCCAAAAAATCAATGGCAGCATGGAGTATAATCGCCCAGAAATAGAATGAAAGCTTTTGCTTAGTGACTGCCAGAAAATCCCAAGCTGTAAGCAAGACTTGTAACACCAAGGCAACTAGTCTTTCAAAAAGAGACATAACCACAGCAAAGCCCGTTAATTGGTTGACCTGACTCACAAGAAGTGAAGGTAACTGACTGGTCTGACCTGAATGGATGGCCTGTAAAACAATGATGTTAGTGAGTAAGCCCATCACCCCAAGTAAAATAAATTCACTAAGACCATGTCCAAAACCGTAGGCTACAATATCAGACGTCATCAAACTTCTTTTCTTTGCAAGTACCTTAAAAACCAAATAGCGAGTTGTTTCTTCAACAAGGCCAGCCATAAGCCCTCCATAAATAATGGTGAACCATTTAGAAGAGTGACCAAAGCTTGAAAGAACTAGGGCATTGATAGGTCCTTCAATCATCATGACAGGTAAGGCAAAACCAATCAGACCGACTAAAAAGAGCTTGATTGAAAATTGCCATCTTTTCTTCAGAACGATAAAACTAATGACGGCGATAACTAACATGGTAAGAATTGCCATAAAAAGGAATGTTTCCATTTGATTTATCCTTTCATTAAAACGGAGCATCAATACGACTTAGATCAGAATACCTATTTCTATACTTTTCGAAATAGATTCTACGCTTTTCTGAAAGCACTGTCAATACTATTTCGAAAAAAATCGAAATAGAATCACAAAAAAAATCGTGAAAACGATCTTTTTTGTCATTTTAATTATTAATCATCACAAACAGATAAATCATCTAAAAAACATGGCGATTGATGACAATCCTACCATTTATTCATTGCTTTAATTACTTTCAATTTTTATCGTTTCTAAATGACTATTTCATAATATCATATAAGTATGGTACTATACTTTCCCCGTCTAAATCAGCTAAATTTTTTATCCACTTATACTCCACATGTTCTTCTGGATCTAATTTAATATTGATATTTTCATTTTGAAGTAAGTTGGCACTATAGACAAGTCTTGTAAATATCTTATTATTATCTATATTACTATCTTCATGAATAATGTTTTCTAATGAAATAACTAGGCCAACTTCCTCTTGACACTCCCTGATTGCAGCTTGTCTAGGAAGCTCCCCATCTTCTACACTCCCACCTGGAATATCCCAATAAGAGGGATAATAATTTTTTTCTCCTCGTTTAATATCACTACGTTTTATTACAAGATATTTATTTTTTAACATTATCAAACTATGTGCTATTAATTTATTTTCCATTAATTTTCTTTCCTTTCTCTTGTTCTGTAATTGATACTTCTTAATAATCGTTTTTTCTTTCCATAATTAGACTTTTTATCTTTTAATTGTAAAGTGTCTATTACATCTATAGCATATGGTAGAGTATTTGTTGTAAACTCTATTTCAATTTCATAGTCAATTTGTCCTGTGTAAGGATAAAATCCTCAGTATCAAAATAATAATTAGTTTGCCTAACTTTATCAATACAGTCATATTCTTCTAATACCTGGTTATCTTCAACAAGATGAAAGTTCTAATTTATTTATGTTAAAATCTCCCATCATGATTGAAGGATTAGAATTTTGGGCAGATTTTAATTTCAAAAATAATATTCTGGAATCTTTAAAATTAAGTATGTACCAATCAAAGATAGTGTCAATAATTATGTGTAAACACTTAAGTATAGTTACGGAGTGTTAATCAAATAAGCTTTCAAGTGTGTCAGAACATTGGCCAAACCCTTTATGGATTCGTTGACTTTGCTTGAAATTATAATCTTCAAACAAAGTAACTAAGTAACGTTCCAGAGCTTCCTCGTTAGGAAAAAGAACCTTTTTTTCGTTTGACGTTTGATTTCTTTGTTGAGAGACTCAATGATGTTTGTCGAATAAATGCTATGCCAAATCTGGTAGGGAAACTGATAAAAAGTTAAAAGATTATCCGTATTTTCCAGACTTTCCATGACTTTCCTATACTTTGGCTTCCATTCAGCGATAAAGTCCTCCAAAACTTGTACTGATATTTCTAAATTTTCAGCACGATAAATCATTTTAATTTGCCCCAGAATAACTACCCGATCAGATCGCGTTTATACGTCATTCTTACATCCTTTACTTAAATATCGAAAATTGGGTATCAAGACACTCAAGATTAGAACTACAAAAGATCAACAGAATCCAACTTATTTGGCTCAATTCAGTTGATCTTTTTTGTCATTTTAATTATTAAGCATCACAAACAGATAAATCATCTAAAAAACATGGCGATTGATGACAATCCTATTGCTAGATTAGCGTTACGTTCTGATTCATTTTGGAATTCTGTGAGTGTCTTACTCAATTCACTCAATCCTGAACTCAGTGAAATCCCTTTAGAAAGATTGTCGACAGCTAGAACTTGAATAGCTCTGCGTAACTCTGCAAGAAGTTCACCATTGTCCTTCTTTCCAACTTCTATTTCGTTTTTAAACGTTACGAGCAAGTTTCTCTCTTCTTCAGTTGTTTCTGGATTTAAAATGAGATTATAGATATTGTTTAAGATATCTTCAATTTGGATATTATCACTTTTTGTCAACTAGAACACTCCCTAAATAGATCCTGCTTTTCTCAAGGTAAACATTTGATTTATACTATCATCGAATTCGGAAAGAAATGCTATCTTGGTGAGCACACCTATTTTCTTTTTTTGAAAAAGATTCTACGCTTTTCATAGACTACTGTCAAGACTATTTCGAAAAAATCGAAATAGAGATACAAAAAAAGACCGTTTTCACGATCTTTTTTTCTTGAGAATTTTCCCTCATTCTCGTCTGTGTGTTCTCTGAGCAGTCACTGGGGCTACTACTACTTATCTTCCTGGGACATATTCGCCAGTGTTGGCATCGTAGTAACGGCGTTGGCCATTGACTGTGACGTAGGCTCCTTTAACTTGGCGACCTGATTGGTCAAAGTAAAGGTGTTGGCCATTGATGACTTGTTCCCCTGTCACTGCATAACCATCTGCTCCAAAGTAAGCCCAGACATTAGGCTCGATTTGAGCGAAGCGGTTGGTTACAGGTTGACCGTCGTTTTCGTCATAGTACTTGTAACGACTGCCGACCTTAATGGCCTTGCCTTTGTATTGGATACCATTTTCGTCAAAGTAGTATTCCTTGCCATTGATAGTCCACTTGCCTTTAAGGGCTTGGCCATCAGTATTGAAGTAAGACCATTGGTTTGGTGCAATCTCAGCAAAGCTGCTTGTGACAAGAGCTCCACTGTGGGCATCATAGTAATAAGTCTTACCATCTTCGACAACAGTTTTCCCCTTAACTTGGATACCATTTTTATCAAAGTACTTAAGGTATCCATGATCAGCACGAACTTGGCCGATAGCCAGTGAACCGTCTTGTTTGAAGTACATCCACTGGTCATCACCAACTTGGAGGTAGCGTCCGCTAGCAAGAATACCTGATTCTGGCTCATAGTAATACTTAATGCCGTTTTCCTCGATAATTTCACCCTTAGCTTGGCTACCATCTTCCTTGAAGTAATAGAGGTGACCATCAATGTATTGACGTCCTGTGACACGGTTACCTTCTTTATCAAAGTAGTTCCAAGCCTTAGTTGCTGGGTTATAGACAAAGATGCTGCGTCCGATTTCGCCTGCTGGTGTGATGTAGCGAGCCTTACCATTTTCAAAGATAATAGAATCTGCACGATTGCTGTAGGCCGTACCGACACTACCATCTTGGTTAAAGTAATAAGTCTTACCGTCAATGACACGTGAGCCAGTCACAGTGTTACCATCAGCGTCAAAGTAATAACGTTTACCTGTGCTGCTGTCTGTCGCAAAGACGTTACGTCCCATGTCACCCGTTTCAGCAACATAGTAATGCAATTTGCCATCATCTGTACGAACAACGCGATCCTTAGCCTGGATACCAGTTTCACGGTCAAAGTAGAAATGGTGGCCACTCCAATGAAGGTTACCTACTACCATTGTTCCTTGAGTCGTAAAGGCACGAACCTGCTTATGTTTGTCATCAAAATCAACGAAGGCATTCTTAACCATTGCGCCGTCTAGACCGTAATAGTAGGTATAGCCGTTGCTAGCACGACGAAGGGCGTTACGCAATTGGATACCATTGTCAAAGAAATAGTAATCCTTGTTATTGATGTTTTGGGCACCCTTGGTCATCTTACCATCACCACCAAAGTAATACCAGTTACCGTTACCATCTTGAACAAATTCATTCTTAACGGTTTGGTTATCACGAAGGAAGTAAACGTCTTGTCCACGACGTTGGAAGACTTGAGTGCTTGTGATGGCACCTGTGTCACGAAGTGGTGTTGGCAAGAGTTGGCCGTTGGCTGAGGTATTAAAGTACTGGTTGGTCTTGTCATCACGAAGGACATAGTTGATACCTCGTCCAAGGATATTGGTTCCATTGAAGTACTTAGCAGACCATTTGGTAATCTTTTCATTCGTAGGCAACTGCTTACCATTTGAGATTTGCACACGGTTGAAAATAGATGGGTACTTAGCTTTAAGCTCATCAAGGAAGGCACCACCGTATTTACCTTGATAGTCTGTACCATCTGTACGAGTATTAGCCACATAGGCTTGGTCAATGATTTGGTAGCCTACTTGGTGGTTACCATAACCATTAACACGAGTCGCATTTACCACTTCTTTTCCTGGGAGGTTATAGATTTGGTCTGGCACCCAGTCAGCAATGGCTTGAATACCGTCTTTGTGGAGGGCACGAAGGACGTTAAGAAGGTCCTCAAGTGATCCGTACTTATTATTTTGACTCAAGGCCATATCGTAACGGTCATCGAAGGCATAACCATTATCAATTGTTGAGTCAAGGAAGGTGCCATCCTTACTTGAAACGTACTGTGGTGGAAGTCCGACTGACGTGATCCCCCAAGCTTTGAGCAAGTCAGTGTTCTTAGCCAAGACACGGTTCATGTAAAGTTCAGGTTGATCGTCCGCAAAGGCTTGGAAGTTTGAGAAGGCTTCATACATGACTTGCGAATCAAGGGCTGCTGAAGACTTGTAAACTTGACCGTCGCTATTGGCACGATTACTTGGCTGTGTACGTGCATCTTGATTAGCCTTAGCTCCGTATGGTACCCAGACACCGAGGTAACCTGAGACTTGGACATTTTCTACACCGAAAACATCGTTGGCATTGAAGGTCAAGTTCCCATTCCAGTCAGTACGTTTCAGAAGGTTTTTAGGCACATCAGAATCGTTGAGGTAGGTTGCTATACCATCTTTTGTTGTCAAAAGCAATGGGCGATAAAGCTGATTACGGTGAGCTCTACCCATGTTCATCGTTACGGTTTCATTGCTACCTAATCGGAAATCATAGTTGTTGGTCATGATGACACCCATACCTTGCGTACGAGTTTCTGAAGTTCCCAAATCTGTTCTGTTATTGGCACCTTTACCATAACGAACAGATGTCAAGAGACCGTCATTTCCGACTTTCTTCACTTCCATGTCTTGACCACCAGCTACATACTTGATGCGGGCACGCAAGAGGGTGTCGATAGCATCAAAGTACGGTGTCTTTTTAGCCATGTAGTGACCATCCTCACGATAGAGGTCTCCGTAATAAACACGTGTTACAGAGTCCTTATTGGTCAACATGAGAGCATAGACAGATGGTAAGTTGTATGACGCATAAGTCTTGTGAGCCTTATCAATATCCTCATTGTAAATCTCGAAGGCTTTCTTGATTTCATCACGGGTGAAATTGTAACCAAACAAACTTGGATTGATACGATCACGGATGATACGTTGGATAATCGTTTGAGCTTCCGTATCGTGGGCACGGGTGAAAATATAGTTAGCCATACGTTCACCGTTTTTATCATTGGCACCACGTGGGTTCAAACTACTGTTGATGAAGGCAGTCATGTCTCCAAGCTGCATACGTGTATTTTTATCACGCATCAAGAGGTTGGTAAGGGCATTACGAAGGGCATTGTCAATCGGAAGTTGTGCTCCTTTAGTGTCCTTATTGTAGTATGGGTCGTTGGCAGACCAAGCTTCCAAGTATGACAAGTGCTTAATGGCATTGGCTTCAGACTTGTCAACACCATAGGCTGCTTTGAAGTAGTCTGATGCGATTTGGAGAAGGTCGGCATCCACGTTGTCCAAGGCATCGACACGCAAACCGTCAAAGTTTGCTGTTGGGTCATTGGCCATGATGCTTCCGATATTCATCATAAAGTGAAGCCAGTTAAGTTGCTCTGCCTGAACAGCTGGGTTTGAGTTATCAATATCGTTGGCAAGCAAGAACTCAAGACCACCGATAGAATTGTCCTTGAAGTACTTACGTGTACCCGTTTGGTTAGTAGGTGTGCGGTTAAGCAAACGATAGTCAGAATTGGCGTGGCTGGTACGGTTGCCAGTATCACCCTTACTGTTGTTAAAGAGCAACTGTCCGCCTTGCAAGTGGTCGTATGAACTATTTTCAGTGCTACTATTCCAACCTGGCTGAGTCTTGATGAACTGGTCGATACTTGTACGTAACCAGTTTGTGTTGCCTTCACGAGCGATACGTTCTTCAATCTTAGTCTGAACCGCTTTAGCAGCTTGGTCTAGACTCTCCTGGCTAGAGTTGGTTGAAAATGAACCTGCACCAAGACCTTGATTTTGCATGTAGTTAAGGTAGTTGACCTGAGTTGACTTGTCAGGCCACCAAACCATCAAGAGGGGACGTTTGTCAGCCTCAGTTGAAGCCGTCCAAGTCTTACCATCTTTGAGAATGCTCTTTGGACGATACCAAGCATCCGCTGTGATGAAGGTGTCGAGCTGGTCCAAAGATTTGTCATCGTTTTTGTAGAGCTGGTTTCCAGATGAAAAATCTACGGTTGCCTTGATAGGTTCTGTTGAAAATTCATCCTGTGACTTAGTCGCAAGAGCCCCTGTTTCAGCATCAAAGTAATAAGACTTACCATCTTGCTCAAAGACAAAGTTCTTACGCACACTACCGTCACTATTGACATAGTATTGTTTGCCGTTAATCCATTGGATTCCAGTCGACGTGTTGGTGTTGGCTTCACGAGTTTCTGCCAAGGCACGACGACTACGTGTATGAGCTTCTGTATTTGCCGTATCCGTTGTTGCTGCACGGTCTGTAGTTGCAGCGTTAGTATTTGCATCTGTAGTTGTAGCACTCGTATCAGCTGCAGCTGGTTGCACATTTGTGCTAGGTGCTGCTTGAGCTGAGTTTGTGTCAACTGTTGCTACGTTTGTGGTAGGTGCTGCTGCTCTATCTGTGACAGCTGTTGTCGTGCTAGTGGTATCTGCAACAGGAATGTTGACGCTAGCAGTATTAGCATCTGCTGCGATAGTTGGTGCTACCGTAGTTGCTGCATCATTAGTTGTGGCAGGTGTTTCTTGAAGCAAATCCTGACTGCTATCACCCGACTGATTCGCAGGATTTTGCTCATCGGCCTGAACCTGTTGATCCGCCAACAAGGTTCCACCAGCAACAGTAACCATTGAGAGTGCTGTTACCCCAATTGTCACCCAATTCTTCTTCACTTTATGCATTTTAAAGCGTACTTTTTGTTCCATATTATATACCTTTTTCCCTTATATTATTTCTATCATAAGCTATTTAACAAGGGAATACAATTACACAACTATAATGTCAGCTTAATGTATAGCCCCTGGTTTTCTAAGAAATCAGGCTCAAATGAATGACCAACTGAACGAGTGATTGTTAACTAACGGTATCATTAGGCTATCGCCCCTCCAAACACTCCTTCCACTCCAACAATCTTAATTTATTTTTAAATAAAAAAACCTTCATTTCTAAGATGAAATAAAGGCTTTGTGGGAGGTATTAGCGAATGACTGTGAAAGTATGTGTGGCTAATGGGTTAGGAGGTTGCGCTGCTTTCCATGTTTGGTAGTCCGAAAAACTCTTGATTGGTGTTTTTAATTATTTTCCATGTACTACCACCTAGTAAAAAAGGCACCTATGGTCTCAATAATTGCATAGAGGAATGCTTTTTTACGTGTTCTGGAATCCGTTTTATAAAAGTAATAATTCGAAATTAAAAGAAATAATATGACAATGATAATCCAAGCCAAGATAAGCATGATTTTCCTCCTCTAAAAAGCCACTTACACCTTGAGTTTAACGAAGATAGTTCCCCATAACTACCCCTAACTCTATTTTCCTAAATACAACTATAATACCCATTATAACACGGCTATGGCTCCTTCTTTTGAATATGAGAGGGATAAAATTATTAGGATTTAAGCGTGAAAAATCATCTGAGCGTACACTGACAGTTGCTCTAAAACAACTCAAAAAACCAGCAAACGCTGGCTTTTTTGTCTATTTAATCATCTAGAGTTCTGATAGGAAAATAATAATAGTGATTTATATAGGAAAAGGAAAAATTCGCTCTAGATTTTTAAAGTACATCTTAATTAACGACGCTGTCTCAATTCACCAGTTTTGGCATCGCAGAAGAGACGTTTACCACCAACATAGACATAACGTCCCTTAACTTGACGACCTGAACCGTCAAAGTAAAGCTGTTTGCCATTGATGACCTGTTTCCCAGTCACTGCTTGACCTGCTGCGTTGAAGTAATACCAGCAACCACGTCCAGCTTCGACAAAGCGATTCACCACTTGTTCACCAGTGTGGGCATCAAAGTAGCATTTCTTACCTTGGACAGTGAGCAACTTACCTTTGACTTGAGCACCATTGCTACCAAAGTAGTAAACTTTATTGTTAATGTTTTGAAGACCTGTCACTTTGTGACCATCTTGGTTAAGGTAAGCCCATTGGTTAGCCGCAATTTGAATGAATTGGTTAATGACTGCTTGACCAGTAACGGCATCATAGTAGCGTCCTTCAGCCCAGCCACCTTTTAATTGGCTATGATCTTTATTGAAGTAATAGAGTTTACCATCAATCACTTTTGCACCTTGAACGAGGCAACCAAAAGCATCCGCATAATACCAGTTGTTGTTTTCAAAGATAAAGCGTGAAACAGCCATTTCACCTGTTTGAGCTGAAATGTAGTATTGCTTGTTGCCTTGTTGCATCATCTGACCTTTGATTTGACGACCTTCTGAGTCAAAGCAGTATTCTTTACCATTGATGATACGTTTTCCTGTCACAGCGTAACCATGTTCATCAAGATAGTACCAAGCTTGGTTTTCTTTATTTTGAACAAAAGTATTTACAGCCATATTACCAGTATCAGGGATGAAGTAACGGATACGGCCATCTGAGAAGCGAATAAACTTGTCTTTAGCTTGGATACCTGTTTGTGTATCAAAGTAGAAGGTTGTGCTACCCATTTCAAGGAGACCAGTAGCCATGTGACCATAACAGTCAAAATAGCGGACATCCTTACGATAACCTGCAAAATCGTAGAAACCGTTGATAGCTTTCACACCATTTTTATCGTAGTAATAAGTGTAGCCATCGCTACCTTTAACAAGTGAGTCACGGGCTTGAAGACCATTTTCAAGGAAGTAATAAGCCTTACCATCGATAACCTTTTCACCTTTGACCTTTTGGCCATATTGGTCGTAATAATACCATTGATTTTCGCCTACACGGACAAATGAAGACTTGGCATTGTTCGAATCAACACTTGGTTTAGTCTCGCCTGAGATGATTTGGTAACCTGAGTTATTTTGTTGATTTCCTTGTGAAATGATAGTGACATTAGCATTTGAACCATTTGAATGACCTACTGTCACGTTTGGAAACAGTTTATTTGAATTCGAAACGATAGTAACATTCGGCGTAGTACCTGAAGCCGTGATGGTAATCGTCGTGTTTCGACCACCATTCCAATGAATGCCGTTTAAGTCAGACGAACTTGTCGTAATTGTCGCAAAACCGCTAGCTGACGATGATGATGACCATGATGATGAAGACGAGTAAGAATACCAAGCTGAACTTGATGAGCTTGAAGAACTTGACGCACTAGCACTTACTGATGCCGAACTGCTACTTGATTGGTAAGCAGAACCCGTTTGTGATGAATTAGAGGTTTGTGTTCCTACTACTTGAGAAGATTGTGACGAGCTGACTTGACCAGATCCACCACCTACCACAGTCTGTGATGAGCCTCCTGTTGAGACAGATGATGAAGACTCGTAGCCTGAGCTTGTTTGACTGCCATAGTTAGATGACACCGCTGACAAATGGCCAGCATCTTCCGTCAAGGTTGGCGAATAGCTTTCATTAATCAATGAAGCACTTGACTCAATGCCTGCATCTGTTTGTTCAAAACCGTCACCATTAGGAAGTGACACTTCATCTGCTTGTGCCGATTGGTCCGCTAAAAGGGCTCCACCCGCAAGTGCAACCATCGACAGCGTACTAACTCCAATAGTCACCCAGTTTTTCTTGACCTTGTGCAACTTAAATCCAACTTTCTTTTCCATAACATACACCTTTCAATATAACTTTATTTCTCTGTACTATGTTAAGGGATTTTGGAAGCGAATACAATTACAGATGCATAACTCTAGTCTCATAAGACTAACCTTCTAGCCATATTTCGCACGAAAAAGCAAGGTAAAGCTATGTAAGCAATACCTTTTTATCTTGGAAAGCTTTTTTAAAAAATCTCTTATATTTTATCAAATGACAAAGAAATCCTCGCTTTCAACTGTTTCCAACCCTCATACATTAGAATGAATGAACGCTATTTATAACTGAAGTAAGCCCCATATGGCGAATATTTTACGTCAACCTCATTATTTACTTACGCTATATTTATAATTTTAGAAAATAAAAAAGCAAGCCAAACAACTTGCCCAAAGACTTTAAAACTTGTCTATCATGACTTTTGATGCTTTTAGAAAGCTATTTGAAAATATTTTTTCTCTCCTTAAATAACCACTGTTTATAAAATTGCTTAAGATGATAGATTTTAATCTTTTTAACAACGCTACCACCTCGACATGTCATGACTGACCTCCTTGTTTGAACTGTAATCAGTTTATCAAATTCAGTTCACCATGTAAAACAGTTATAAAAAATAGTTTAACATCGTTTTTAACGATATTTTTCTTAGATTTTTAGGAATTCTAAAAAACACTGATTGCCTATTGGTTTCAAAGCAGGAAGATAAAAAACACCTATCGTTGGATGATAGGTGTAAAACTCTATTTTAATTTCAACAGCAACAAGCTCCAAAAGGTTGCTACTAGGCTCAAAAGGATAAATAGGACTGTAACATTTTCTAGAAAAAGAAGACTAAGACCAAATCCTGTAGCAAGACTTACTATAAATCCTGTAAGGAATGGTTTCCCAAATGTCTTACTTTCCTTATTAAACTTTTGTAGACCAAATAGACCCAAAAGGAACAATAACAGTCCTGAATAAATAAGAAACACAGAATATAAACTTGTGACTTCCTGCTGATGGAACATTTCAAACGAGACTGTGATCAAGCTCAATCCAAAAAATATAGGATAGTGAAAATAGATCAGTGAATTGAGGGCTTGGACGGGTGTCTTGGTATCAAATAGTTGCTCAATCTCGGTAATGTAACTAATAAATAGCCCTACTACTATGGTAAAGACTAAAATGGATGATATGGTGATATGTTCTATCGAAAAATATCCAGCCACTCCGGTTAGCATCTCACCAAATGTAATGATAACAAAAAGTGACAAGCGCTCCATGATATGGGGGATGTTAACAGGCGTACTCTCTCCATATTGATTTATTTCTTTTAAGTTAAGAAAAATGATGGGCAATAACCATGTGGATAGGACACTAAGGATAGATAAGATTAAACCGACTTGGTGGGGAAAAAAAGAGAAACAAAAAGACCGATAGAACGCCAGCCTAAAATCAGTATGAATCGTTTAATCAATTTCTTGTCAGCTAGACTTTTTCTCTGTCGATACTCTAAAACATACTGAAGCAGTAGTAACAAAGAAACACCTGTAAATGAGCTGTAAAAATAGATGAAATTTCCCCGATTAAACTCTCCTGTAACAGTAGACATCGACATCAAAATCAGAATCATTTGTCCAAACATCAAAAGATTATTTTTCAAAGAGTTCTTACCAAACCGACTCGTAAAGACTGTCTGTACCATCCAAGAATTGATCATAATAATCATACCAATACTAAAGGCTAAAAATGAATACACTGGAATGTGGCCATTGTGAATGTGATGAATCAAGGCTGTTTCTCGACTTAATCCGTATACAAATACAAGATCATAAAATAACTCTGTCGATTCGACTTTTTTATGACTACTCAAAAGCAGATTCTCCTATTCATAACATAATGTGACTATTATACCACATGATACAAGGAATAGAGAAAACCACGAAAAGAGAATCTTAAAAATGATAAATGATTGACGTGGTTCATTTCGTCTGATAGCCTGACTGATATGAATACATTCTTTACTAACGGTTCCACGTCTTAATGGAAGATAGGCTCGGTCAAGAAATAACACAGAGTAATTGGCTTCTAAGCTTCGCTCATGAAAAGCAGCGACATTCTCCTGAGTTGCTTTTGAGATATTAGAAATTGTGGCAGGACTATAGTGATGACCATACATTCGCTCGATGATGTCACTAATTTCTCGAGTCGTTACACTGGTTTGATAGAGTTTGATAACCATTTCTTCTAAGTGGTCATCTCGACGTCCATAAGCAGGGATCAAAGCTGGACTAAAGTTTCCATTACGATCTCTTGGAATGCTCAACTGAATAGTCCCATATTTGGTTTCAAATTTCCGTGAATAGGTTCCATTACGACTATTCTCAGAATTATAGCCTACTTTATCGTAAGGCTCATACCCTAAAAAGGCTGACAATTCTGCTTGAAGTAGATTATTCATAGCTGTTTCAAGAGAAGAACGAAAAAATTCATCAATATCTTGCTTTTGGGCTAGGAAGTTAAATAGTTCTGTGCTAAACTGAGTCATAGGAATAAATCTCTTTCTAGTAATGTGTTGCAACTCTACTATAACGGACTTATTCCTTTTTGTGTTTACACAACTTATTTTACACTACTAAAAAAGACTGTTTGAATAGTTCAAACAGTCTAATAAGAATTGAGTTAAATATTTAATATGTCACATTGTCCCTTGAGCGTCCACGAGCCGTTAGAATAGCTGAATAGTATCAATTTTAGAACTTTTATTGAGTTGCTCGAATTTAAAGCTGTTGCCTGTCTCCTTGAGCAGGATTTTGAGGTTGAAGCGCTTGATTATTTCCTTTTTAAGTAGTTTTTTGATTATTATTCAAGAAAATTACTAGAGTTGTGAAGTGAAGTGTTGCGCGTGATATATGATTCAATACAAAAAGGATAGCATATAGTGATGCTATCCTTAGCTAGTCCTATGATTATTGTGCAGGTCTCAAGGTTGCTGCTACTGTTCTGATAGAATTTTGTGTAAGTTCATCATGTCTTTCTTCATCTGTGATTACACGAGGTTTTGGAAAGTTCTCGATAGGCTTTTCATGTTCTTTAGCTTGTTTTTTTGCTTGTTCCATCCGTTGGTGTTGAGCTTCTGGTCCCCAGTCTTTTTCAGCAACAATCTCAGAGACCATAAAGGCACTATATCGATATGCCTCTGGAACAATCGTCTGGATTTGTTCTTTCGTGAAGCGGCCTCCCTCACTATAATCAACGACATCCCAAATTAGTCCGCCATTGCCATCTTCTTGTGCTGCAAGGAAATGTTCACATCCAATAGGATTTGATAGTAAAAAAAACCCCAATAGCTTTGTAATTGGCGTTTTTCAGTAGTATTCTAATTCATTTTAAAAGGGGTATAGAGTTAGTTATAAGTAACTTATTCAGAACTTCCTGTTGATGATGATGGCTCGGTAGTAGCATGATAGTTATTTGCCTCGTCAACCATATCTTGCACATAAACACCCAAGAGTCTGTTATAACCATTTTCATCAATATTACTATGAAATTCAGGATTTACACTTGTTTCTTTTGATGATTCGGAAATTGCAGCATCTTGTTGTTGAGCAGGTGTTGTTGGGGCACTTCCGGCTACCGTTTTGGTGTCACTCTGAGCTGATTCACTAACAGTTGCTTTCGTAGAACTTGAACTAGATGATGATGGTTTCGTAGAGGATGAGGTTTCCGCTTTTGAGGTGTTTTTGCTTGTGCTATCATCTTTAATCTCAATTAACTTCTCATATATTTTTTGCGTCAAAGCATTTTGTTGTGATGCCGTTAATGATGCTGCGACACGAATTACAACCGTTCCGTAAACATAATGTGAACCAGGGTTGATGACAGTTGGAAGGCCATCGAAAGCACTTAAATAGTCATTTCGTTTTTTGGCATCTTCTACCGTTTTATAGACCTCTACGCATCCCCCTGCATCCGTACCTTTTGCTACTAAATCAGCACCAGCAACTGGATTAGTCACTTCATTGTCAGCGAAATAAACTGCTGCCGTATAACTTCCTTGCTTGTTTAAACCTTGGTTTGGATCATTATCTTCTGTGGCTGACTGAACATCAGTAATCGTATCAATTTCCTTAAGACGACTTTCCACAAATGTATTGGAAGGATTGGTAATTTGTTTTAACTGCTTAACACTTGTTGAATACTTCTGGTTTTTATCTTTAAGATGTTTTATTTCTGTCGAGTAGTTAATTGGTTTTTTTAGTGATTTAACTTGTTTATTGATGTCGCTTGTTTTCTTTTTGATTTTAGGAATTACTTGTTTCTTCTTTTCAGCAGTTGAGACTTCGTTTTTTAGTTCAACCGTCAGATTTTCATCTAAGGGTTTATCTTTACTACTAAGTAGTTCCTTAGATACTTTGATTGTTTCCTCTAAGCTACTGTTTTCTTTTTGAATTTTAGCTGTCACTTCATTAAATGACTTTACCGCTCTTTGATGTGGTGAAATTGCAAGTAAATAGTACCCTATACCAAAACATAATAGTACGATAAAAGAAATTATGGCTTTTTTCTTTGAATCAATTTTTTTCATAAAATCAGATTTCATTTTAATCTCCAAAAACCAAGTGTTCATTACCCCAAATAGCTAACGGGGACTTCCTATTAAGTATTCTGTTTTTATTATACTAAAATATTCTCACATTTTAAAGAAGTCTTTTGATTATTATTCAAGAAAATTACTAGAGTTGTGAAGTGAAGTGTTGCGCGTGGGAAATGAATTACCACATCAATAGCTTCACTTTTAATAATAAGGTGTTTTATTATTTTTAACCTCTGGTGTAGGATAACTAAAAATCGTATAAACATAAAGCACAAGTATTCAATTTGAACCTGTGCTTTAATTTTGTTTATAGGCCTTATAAATAAATTTGTGGTTGTTCACTTATGTTCTACCACAAATTCAGACACCTTACTTTTTTTAATTATCTTCTTTAGCAAATCATTTTTTGAAGAGTATCTTATATCTCCAACAAAGTAAATCTTATTTTTAGCTCTTGATAGAGCAACGTTTAAGCGGCGTTCATCAGATAAAAAACGAAATGTACCTATATTTCTCGTTAAGCTGAAGATAACAATATCACTTTCTTTTCCTTGGAAACCATCTACAGTATCTATACTAATGTTTAAATCAACATATTGAAGAGTACTTCTCAGTTTGTTGACTTGAGCTTTATAAGGTGCAATTACTGCTATAGAGCTATTTTTTTCTTTAGTTCGAATCAGATTTAATAGCTGAAGTATTATGTTACATTCATCATCGTTATATATTTTTGGGTTATTAGAATTGATTTCCTCTTGTAAGGGCCATTTTCTAGTTGGCTTATAATCAATCCAATTTACAGCATCTATGATCTCTTCTTTTCGTCCATCAATTAATTTACCTGAGTAAAATAAATTACTGATGAGTTTTGCTATTTGAGAGCACATTCGATATTGAGTATCAAGAAAGAGTGCATCGTTACTTTGTTCAAATAAATCGTTTATATACATATGTTCTTGGAGATTATTATTTGTGATACTTTCTATAACTGAACGTTCTTCTGTTGAAAAAATTGGAGGTAATTGTTTTGGGTCGCCGACTAGTATCGCTTTATTACTAACTGAAAGAGGCATCAGTATTTCTGGTAAAGTTGCTTTACAAACTTCATCAATAATGACGATATCGAAGAGTTCATTTAGGTTATTGAAGTTATATGCACCAACGCGGTTACAAGTCATCCCGACTAAATTTGACGACAAAAATAATGATTTTTCTGTACTTCGTATATTATCTGTATGAATAAAAGAATCTTTCAAAACCTTAGCAATCTCTTTATCTGTTACGTTATAATCAATCCAAGTTGAGTAGTCATCTAGTATCGTTTCTGTTGTGAAGTCTTGTATCGAGGAGCTTTCCTCCTTATCCTGGATTCGGATTATTCTCATATCATTGTCAAGTTGAGCTACTCTCTCTAAAACATTATTTACTGCAATATGAGTTTCAGAACAAACTAATATCCTAATATCTGGATTTCCTCTAAAAAGCTGTAAGCAAGTTTCAGCAATCACTTGAGTTTTTCCAGTTCCTGGTGGTCCTTGTATCAAAGTTAAAACATTATCAGAAATTGCTGCTTTTACAGCTGATTTTTGGGAGGTGTTTAGATTTATATTCCATCTAAGATCAGAAAAAGTAATCTTTGATGCAGAAGGTTGAATAAAAGATAAAAGGACATTTGGATTTAAAACAGCACCATACTGGATAGAACTAATTGTTGTCAATTGTCTTTTGATTTTTGTTTGTTCACCAGGTTTGTCCTGCGTCAGTTTCAACATTTCCGTCAAAAATAATTTCCAATGATTGAGATGGTCTGCCCATTTATTTACTTCTATTTTCACCTTCATCACCAACTTTACAAATAACAAAATCAATTGAATTATTTAAAAATTCAAGATTGACTTTAGGAAGAATTGTCTTTAAGATTGCTGTCTTAAGATACCTAGAATTTTCACCTTCAATCGAAATAATAAGATTGCTATCAGGAGCAAGTTCTTTTGGAATCTGAAGGTCATAATTGTTATAGTGGCATTCATGGATGAGTGAATCGATGGGTTCAGAAAGCTGAATGATTCCTTCTGAGGAACTCACATTTAATATTTGTCGATTAACTAAATTTTTCACTGCTTCTGCTACAACCTGGTCAGATAAAATCCATAGTAACTTCCTAATATCTAAAATATTGTACATGCCATTTAAGACTAAACGAAAAATTGTTTTCTCTACGGAGGAGAATTGTTTATTTAGAAAAAAATCAAATCTAACTTTCATAAGGCATTCTGTTAGTACTCCTTTTTTTTATTTTAAATTTTTTAGTAATAGTTGATATCCATCAAGATTATTTCTGTCTTTTGCAGACATGTTATAAGATTTGGGACGAATAGTTGATTGTTCTTTATTATATTTAGACTTAAGTTTTTTTTCTTTCTTTTGTAATTCTTCCAAAATATTGTTTCTTTTTGAAAGTAACTCTTCTGATTTTGACAAAGCTTTTTTTGCTTCTTTTACTTTGGCTGAATCAAAAAAAGCTTTAAATAATCTGGTATCTTTTCTTTTTTCTAGAGCAACTCTATTTCTTGCTTCCCTTACTTCAGATTCTGTTGCCAGGCAGTTCCCACTGGCATTTTGAATTTTCAGATCTAAATTTTTCAAATCGTTTTTAAAATTTATTCTTAACTTCTCCTTTTCTCCTTTAACTCGTTCTGATTCCCTATGTTCAAAATCTACTTTCTTCTGATTTATTTTTTTAACCTTTTTCTTAGCTATTTCTTTCTCATCAGTTTTTACCGATTGTTTTAATAGTTTTGAATTAACTTTATTTTTTTTGAGTAATGAAAGTAGGACTTTTCTTTTTTCTAACCACTCATCTTTTTTTATATTATAGTCTTTCAGATTTTCTTTAAGTAGAGATAGTTCTTGAGATTTTTGCTTATTACTCTCATATAAGTCGTCAATCCTTTTAGAAAGTTTCTTTTTTTCTTTCCAAAGATCGTCCCAAGAACTATTACTACTACGACTTTTTTTAATATCCTCTATTTCTTTTGAAATTTTCCTTTTTTTAGTTTTGGTTTCATCTATATCTATGCTTAGTTTATCTTTTTCTGAATAGATTTCTGCTTTTTTTTTCTTGATTTTAGAAATTTTCACATCTAGGTCTAGAATAGGATTTACCCAAAAGCATCTAACAGAATGAGCAAGTTTTCCCATCTGTTCTCTGTTTTTTTTTCTTTCTTGTTTCGCTTCGAAAATTTGTTTCTCTAACAGACTTAATTCATTATTTGATTGTTTTCTTTTAGAAGCTATTTTTTTACTACTTAATTTTTTTTGCTGTATTACCCAGTCAATATATTGGATCATTTTCTGGGATTCCATATGTTCTTGAACGACTTTCTTAAGCTTTAATAACGTAGTTTTTTTTACCCAATCATCTTGATTTAAGTTCGAAATTTCTTTTTTAATAGTTTCAAGTATGTCATTTATGTTATCTGTTGGAAAATTTATTTCACAGCCAGAAAGACTAGCTAATCTTAAGATGCTAGAGATATCTACTTTTAAATTTAATACTGTCTCTTATACACATCTCCGAGCCCACGAGACGTAGAGGAATCTCGTATGCCGTCTTC
>OKVI01000659.1_pt1 | contig 20078 bp, 35 predicted proteins | sample 1607001 | NCBI WGS metagenome assembly OKVI01 (sample SAMN03281018, study PRJEB24777) | human gut metagenome | isolation source: fecal sample PR128 from 1 month old male Malay infant, vaginal delivered...
CGCTTGGCTATTGCCACTCTGTGCCTTAACGTTAGTAGTACTGCTTTTTTGTATGCTTTATTAATAGATAACCTTAACTTTTCTTAACTGCTTAATACGGTATTTTCATGAGATATAGTTATGAATTTAAAAGAAAAGCAATTGAATTATTCTATCAAGGTTTAAGGGCAGTAGCTATTGTAGTGGGTATTAACTCTGGGCAACTGTATCAATGGGTTCATAAATATAAAACTTTAGGATACAATGGTCTTATTAATAAACCTAAAGGTCGAATCAAGATACTACAGTAGTTAGTAAGGTTATTTAAGGTAATTAAAATGAAAAAGCTTTTTTTTAATCTAGAAGTAATTGATAGTTATCCTCCAGTATCTATGGAAAGCATTTGGGCAGAAGTGACTGAAGAAGGCTATCTTAAAGTTAATAATATTCCTTTTTATAGCAAAGAAATCTCTTTAGGTGATATTGTTAGTGGAATACAAACGGAAGAAAATTACTTATTATATGATAAAACTATAATTCATAGTAAAAATAGTACATTGCGGATTGTTTTCTTTAATGAAAACCAGAAATTTAAAGATAAAATATTAACTAAACTAATAGATCTTGGATGTGAGTATGAAGCATTTAATGTAAATTTCTATGCAATAAACATACCAATTCAAGTAGATATAGAAGAAATATATCTTTTCTTAGATGAGTTTGTGGAAACTGATGATTTAGATTATGACACAGGGTATTTGGCACAATAATTTACGCAAGCTATATCTTGCGTAATATCGTAATATGTAGAAATTTCTAGCATTGTTTACGTAGTAGGAATTTTAAGACTATGTGACACCAGCTACCTTTTACAGGAGACCCAATATGATAAAATCTGATTATTATTGGTTTAAAGAATGTCCTATATGTGATGGACAAGGAAGATTAATTATTAAAAAAACATTAACTTTAATAAGTTATTTTTCTGTTGCGATGAGTGTATGAGTTGCTGGGAAAATGAAAATGACTTAAATAAACAAAAAAATAAATTTATGGAATATTCTATCAAGTCAAAGATAGTGAATGCTTCAGAGGCCGATATTAGTAATTTTCATTGGGAAAAATATAAACTACATAAGTGTTCTGATACATTCATCTGATTTTATTAACTGTAGCAAGCGTAAGTTGGGTCGACACCCAACAAAATATTAAGGTCGTCTGAAATAACCTTCAGACGACCTTTCTTATGATTTTTATCAAAAAATACTGACAAAGGTATGCCTGGGAAAATAGTCGGTTAGCTATCACAAATGAAAACAGTACGTGCTACCGCTTTGCCTACGACGTACTCGACCGCCTTAAAACCTACCACGGCACGACCTATTACTACGACTGCACCGGCAACCTGATCCACCGCGAACTGGCCGACGGCGAAAGCCGCCAACAAACCCACTACTTCCACTGCGACCAAATCGGCATCCCGAGAGAGATGATTGATAAGGACGGTAAGCTGGTTTGGCTCAGGGATTATTACGGTTGGGGAAAACTAAAGAGCGAAACCAAAGTAACAGATAGCGCATACGAGCCCTTCCGCCTGCAGAACCAGTATGTCGACCATGAAACGGGGCTGCATTACAACCTAATGCGTTATTACGAGCCAGAGGCCGGGCGGTTTGTGAATCACAATCCTATTAAATATTTAGGAGGTACAAATTTTTATACTTATGCATTTAGTATCGTAAATTGGGTAGATTTTCTAGGATTAAATCCCTTTAGAGTGTTTGGCAAAGTTACAATAATTGTTTAACAAAGCAAATAAAAAAATAATAAATCTGATAAATGTGATCGAGAATATCAACTAGTGAAAAGGTTTTGTGATACTCCAGTATCACCTCAAGCGTCTATATGCGCAACTCTAAGTGCGCAAATTAATCATGCCAAAAGATGTATCGAGTTATAACTAATTAGGATAGAAAAATGTAACCCTGGAGACATACAATCAAAATAAATGGTTGTTAAAATAGGCTAGATGCTTTAAAAGAAAAAGCAAAATCTGAATATACTAAATAAATTCTTTATGAGGCTAAATAATGAATAATTTCTTGAAAAATCTTTTTTAAATATCAGGATTTCCCTAGTTTTTTGAATCATAGTCCTATAACCTCCGTACATGACTTAGGATTTATGGGAGAAACATTATTAAATTTAGCAGTTAATTCCCAATCTAAAAAAGATGTTATTCTATTAATAGAAAATGGAGCAAATGTCAATCAACAAGGTGAATTAAATTTCACTCCTATTCAAAATGCTTGTCTTTATGGAAATCTTGATATTATTGAAATTCTTTTAAAAAATGGTGCTAAAACAAATATAAAAAATGAGTTTGGATATGATGCAAAACATTATACATCTGAAGAATATCACGATAAAAAGAAATCTAAAGAAATTAGAAACCTAATGGGATATTACAAACAATAAGTTACATATTTAATAGAAACCTGATAAAACATTAAGGCCGTCTGAAAAACGAAGAAGTTTCAGACGACCTCGAAGAGGAAACTGGATTTGTTTGGGACGGCAGTTACCTCTTGCAGAAAGTCCAGCCGGACGGCAGGTATACCTATATCTACACCGATTCTTACAGCTATAACCCTTGGCACAGGTACACAACCGGACCAACATGGTAATAAATACTCTTTAAAGAATGCACATAAGAAGGAGAAATTATGTATTTAGATCAAGTAAATTATGAATTAAACAAAAAAATCAATGATTTTGTATGTAACTCAAATGATGCTACTACGCCGGAGGAACGCATTGATATTCTCAATCAAGCATGGGAACTTTTACCCAAACCAGCCACTCAATTCGTTGAGCCTACTTCGGCAATCGCCTGTGGTATTTCAGAAAATTATAAAAAATTAGGTGATTATCAAAAAGCCCTTGAGTGGATGTTAATTGCACTTGAGGCACGAAAAGATGAACCTGCAGCAGGTGTGTTTATATGGACAGGAATCGTTTATTACGAATTGGGTGATATGGAAAATGCCTATAAATATTTTGACCTAACTTATAATGAGCTACGTTACACACCTTTCTCTATGGAAGACAAAAAATATTGGCAATTTTATAAGCAACGTAAAGAAGAATTAAATCCTAAGAAAAAAACTAAAAAGTAAGATTCGATATTTTCAGACACCCTTTTTGTACCGTACTTAACCGCCGCTACGCCTATGACCCGTTTGGCATCCCGAGGGAGATGACCGACATCCACGGCAATCTCTTATGGTACGGCAAATACACTGCCTGGGGTCGTCTGAAAAAGGAGGAGCGGGTTCATCTATAAAAGCAGCATATCGCACTTGTTTGATGGTGTTCGAGTAAAATTCAAGATAATCTACAAATATATGGAGACCTTAAAACTATGAATATAGACTTTAATAAAATTGCTGAATTTTGTGTTACAAAAAATCAGAAAAAGAAGATTTCTATTCTTCAAAAGAAATTTTCTTTTAATAATTCTAAGAGTAGAGAAGCACTTACTGACTTAATTAGTAGTTTATTTGTCAATAAGATATATGAACCTTTCAAAATCATTATTCCTGCTATTTTGCAAGTGAAATTTGAAGAGGATTTTGAAATATGGGGAGATGTAGAATATATACTTGGTCTTTTGAATGAGTCTCCTATTATTTCTAGTGCTCAGAAAAAGCAATCTTTTGAATTACTAAAGTCTGTAACCGAGTATAAAAGCCAAAAAGGTGCTCAAGAAGGATTAGATAATTATTTTGCACGACACCTATCACTATATTTTGTTGAAGAAGGAATGGAAAATGTGAAGGAATCAATTGAAGATGATGATCTTGAACTTGAATACTTTATGAGGTTAGGACTATTATCTTCTGCTTCTGTAGTTAAAATTATCTGCAACTCTACTAATGATTTATTAGAAAAACAAATGAACGAGATTATTTTGAAACAAATTCAAGCATTACATGAAGAAAAATTGTTGAAATATAGTTAAAAACCAGCAAGCTGTAGCCCGAACGAACCCTTCCAATTGCAAAACACCCTTGTCTGCACTGGTATGTAGTTACTGCCAAAATGGATGGAAATCTTAGTCAAAAAAAGAAATAATGGGAATGGTACATTTTTTTGGAAGTACTACAAAGATAATGTAACCGTACAACATAGGAAATAGTATCATGACAACTTTAGAAAATAAGATCTTTACTTTAAAACAGAATCATTTAATGAAAAAAATGAAAGAAATGCATTTTTTGAATAATTTAATTACGGATTCTGAAAAAATTATTCCATATCCACTCTCATGTGAAATAATAAATCGTACTTTTACCTCCTATAGAAATATAGAATTATCAAAAGAAAATTTTAGTTTATCGATAAAAAATGAAATATTAAATTTTTTTGCACCAGAGGAAAATGATATTGCTTATGTATACTTTTATGGAGGAATACATGATTCGGCTGAAATACCAATAGAATTATTCCCCTTGTTTATTATCAAAATAAAAAATATTAGCAATTGGCTAGAATTAATAAACAAACCTAATTTTTATTGTTTAAAATTCTTTAGTAATAAAATAGATAAAGTTATAGATATATCTCTACTCGACAAAGAGGAAGATGTGTTATCTGTTTCTATTGGACTGAACGCTTAACTTTAAAAATAAATGAACTATTCCAGCAGAAGCTATCCTTTGCTTTGTATAACTTAAAGGTGTTTACCATGAAAGAATTATTAGAAAAACTTGAAAATAATAGTTTTATTGATAAGGTCAGAATAGATCTTGAATTCGATGTAAAGGACTACCAAGATTTATTAAAAATTTTAAATGAAATAAAGCATTATACTCATAATCATAATCTAATTGAAAAAAGACTAGCGTCCTATTTATATGAGATACCCAAATTAACACATATTTGGTATCTCAATCTAAAAGACGATCCAAATAAAAATAAATCTTCTATTGTTAGTCAACTTGAAGAAGCATGGATAGAGTTAGATTCAATAATTGGAGAAGAAATTCTTGGTCAAGGACAATAAATACCTCTTAACAAACAGTAGTCGTAGGTTAGGTCGAGTTCCGCTAAATATCAAGGTTATCTGAAATCAATTTTCAGTCGACCTTTTCCCTATGCTCTCCTCACTTACTTCAACTACACCGGTTGGGGTCGTCTGAAAGAGGAAATCAAGGTAACGGATAGTGCTTACCAACCGTTCAGCCTGCAAAACCAGTATGCCGACCGTGAGACAGGGCTATATTACAATTTCTTCAGGTATTACGAGCCGGATGCAGGGCGGTTTGTGAATTAGGAAAAGATTATGCTATGGATAAAGCAACAGGATGTTGAAAAGGACATGATGATCCACAAGGAAAAGGACATGAAAAGTACCCGCACATAAGTATTAGACATCTGGATGGAAAAAAGTGCGTATTGATTTTATAGGAAAATAGATATGTTAAATTTAACTAATTTACAAACAAAAGGATATGATGAACTTATTGAAATTGATGAAGAAGTTGTTTATCAAGTGTTTGCTATTAAGAAAAGTAATGGAATTTATATTACATATTACTATACGGTACCCCAAAATAAATTGGATCAGGCTGAAGATTATGAGATAGAAGAATTCGATGAATTTAATGAATTTGAATTAGCTATAAGACATATACAATCAAAAGGTGCAAATCTATCAAGATTTAATGTATTTAAAGGTAACAAGCCTCTTTAAGACCATATTTAGACCGTAGGTTAGGTCGAGACCCAACAAAACATCAAGGTCGTCTGAAAGAGGAAAACAAGGTAACGGATAGTTCGTATTACCCCTTCCGCCTGCAAAACCAGTATGCCGACCGTGAGACGGGGCTGCATTACAACTTCTTCAGGTATTATGATCCTGATGTGGGGTGGGTTGACCCGTTGGGGCTATTTATTTCAACAGTCATTCATATGGGGCAACAGGGTAGACATATTGTTCCTGCATTGCCTGATATAACATAAATTCTATATTTTATTTGAGAAATTAATTATGAAAAAACAAGAAATTATTTTAAGTATGCAAATGGCTTTTCTTGGGGCAATTTGTAATAAAGTCAGACTTATTGCATTTGATATGACTGAAGAATTATTTGCTCTTTATGTATATATTGATTCACCACTGACAGATGATGAGTATGAAGCAATAGATAGTGCAGTTACAGATGTATTGGCTGATTTTCCAAATTTTCTATCTGAAAAAATATATATTATTGAAAATAATGATAATATTCTTTCATTAAATATATACAAAGGATGCTTTTTTATGAGATTTGAAAAGGAAAGTGTTAAATAACTTAGTAAAATTAGTAATAGGAGTAATTTGAAAGTGAATAATCAAAGATATTATTGAATTTCAAGATAAATTAGGTTTTAAGGTTGATACAGATTATGTTGATTTTTTACTTAGAAATAATGGAGGGGTTCCATCAAAGGTTAGAATAAAAGGTAATAAGATAGTTATTGATCATTTTTTGTCTTTTAAGTCTGATTATAAACTTAACTCACTTATTGATATATATCCCGATTTTCAACAATATGGATTGCCTATTGCAGAAACTCCTTCTGGTGATAGTATTATTTTGTCCTCAGATGGGAAAGTTCGTTTTTTTAATCATAATATCGACTCTATTGATGAAGAAGTTGGTGTGGTTGCAAATAATTTTTTAGAATTGCTTGAGAAATTATATTAGTAAACTTTGGCTAGCTGAAACTCTCAATCCTTACATAGAGTGTGTACAGTACGCACGTGGTTTCTGTTTTTATTAAATTTGTCAACTTAGAACTATAGGTATTGTTAATGAAAAAAGAATTATTATCTATTTTAAAAAAATATGAAACACATCCTGATTTTTTAGGTGACACTATTGAAGATGTAAATCAAGTAGGAGGTATGGATGATACAGTTTTACATATTGCAGCCAGAAATAATTCTTTAAATGATGCTCTTGTATTTCTTCAAAATGGGGCATTGATCGATTTTAAAGGGGACTTAGGATATACCCCCCTACATTATGCATGCATGTTTGGAAATATAGAAATGGTGAAAGTACTCCTTGACAATGGATCTGATACAAATATACAAAATGAATTTGGAGAAAATGCCGTTAGAATTGCAACTAACTCATCCAGCGAAAATAAAGAGAAGATAGTAAAACTATTAAATGATTTTAGAAAACGTAAATAAAAAATAGCTTATAAATCAATCAAATGGTGCATACCTTAAAATATAGAAAGTAAGACATGAATAAAAACAATCTAATTTTATTAATCAAAAATCAAATGTCAGATAAACAAAAAAATGAAAATGCTTTACATTTAAATACACTTTTACTAAGCTCGATAGAAAATCCTAGTATAGATAATGATTGTTTCATAGAATTATTTAGCTATTATTCCAACATATCCCAAGGAGAAGTAAGTGAACTATTTAATTTACTGCAATCTTTAACCAAAAATGAAATCAATATAATTCATGATTTTTTAGAATATATTTCCAAGTTTATCAAAGACTTAGGACTATATTGTGAATTTGAAAACTTTCTAACGGAAGTAAAATATATACAAGAAAGAAATTATTTAGAGGAAAAAATTAGGCCTACTTTTCCAGTTTTCAAAGTTGATAAAAATAACATCATAAGTTTTGATGATAGTGATAACTCTTATATATTTTCTATAATGCAACTATCTACTAAAACTTGGATTGAGATAACATACGATGATTTTCTCTCAATACTTGAATCACTAGAGTGGCAAGCTTTTACTAATAAGGCTTTATTATATTTTACTCCTTGCTGTTTAAAATATATTCTTTCTAATTTGTCTAAATTTCATTTATATGGTTACGTTGTTGACTTTTTATATATTGCCCTAAGAAACGAAAGTACGATATTTAACACTACTCAAATCAACTTAATCATTGATTTTTTAAAATTCATCCAAAATTTTAACCAGGAAATTAGTGTCGAAACACAAAAAAAAATAACAAGTACTATTCAACTTTATTTATAACTTCCCGACCATAAAGGGGGCGGTCGGCGTGGATCGGCTGGTGAATCCGATACATGGTTTGAAATTTATGGAGGATACTTTTATGTTCAAATTAAAATTATTTCCTGAGGATTATTTTAATCTATGTATTAAGCGTAAAGTAGAGATTAAAAAGTTAGATAAACTTCCCAAGCTAGATAATAACTATTTGTTATTCATTACTAAGTATCAGGAGGTAGAGATAATACCTGATATTTCTCTTTTTAATTATGAAGAGGCTTTAAATGAAAATAGATATCTAGAGTGTAATTATCCCGAAATATCAAGGTGTTTTTGGAGTATTGGACAAGCAGGACAGGGAGATGGATGGTTTTTAAATAAAATAGATAATACCATTTTCCATTATAATCATGATGCTGGAGAGTATACCAGATCTGGATTTACAAATTTAGGGATAGATTTCTCACAATTTATCCAGTTGGCTTTGTTATACAGAGATTTAGAGCACCTATTAGATGAAGGAGAGACACTTACGGATAATATAAAAACTGAGTTTATATATTCAGTAAATAGTATAAGTAATAATTTGTTTGATGTTTATCCATTTAAGTATTTTTAATTGGAATATTCAATAAATTTATTAAGCAAGTCGTAGCCCGCACAAAGCCTTTAATCCTGATGTAGAGTGTATGTAGTTCACACACAGTTTCTATTTTTCAGACGATCTCAATCCTTTTTAGAAGTCGTCTGAAATATTGGTTCTTTAACAATCTCATTACCAGTCAATTACAAAATGTAGTTTCTCGAGGAGCATTATGGAAATTAAAAAAGAGTCTAACGACTATATTATTAAATTTAACAACCATGAAGTCTTAGTTTTTTTGAATGGCTTGTTAAGTTCGTTGAAAATAATGAAATTATTGATGAAGCTGAGCAAAAAATACTATATGACTTAGAATGCTTATTAGAATCCACATTAGAAGAACCTTTTATGGAGAATTATAAAGATTTAATACATATAGCTAAAAAATCTATTATCAATAATTAGCAAGCTGTAGAGTGAGAAAAGCCTCAACAATTTGGTTAAAGCCCAAATCTTTAAAAAAGACGGTACGAAAGAAACTTGGGTGTACAGCTACGAACCCTTGGCACAGGTACACAACTCTTTATTACAGAAAGATTTCATAGAGATAAAGCTCAAGCTGAGGCGCACGATAAATTTCGTGAGGCCTATTGGCAAAACCGTGCACAGGATCATATTGGAAGTTGTAAAAATCCCTCGTATTGAAAGGACTAATCATGAAAGAATTATCAAGCATAGAAAAAAAATTAAACATCTTATTTCCTCAGTCATATAAAAATACCCTTGATAAATTCAAGTCGTTTATGGAAATAGAATTTAAAGATTATGAAATTGATTTATTTAATAATAATTTATTGTTTGACGAGTTGAATTCTTTTCCAAGATGGAATTATATGGAATATTTAGTTGAAATAAACAAGAAAAAACAAAAGGCAGAAAATATTGTACAAAGGCATGACTCCACAGAATTTGTAGACGCTGAACGCGTAAAGAAAGGTTTTATGTTTGGCTCTTCTTCAGATGGGGGACGCTTATATTTCGATTTAAATGATAATCTATCAATATGGGAATATTGGCTAGATGATGGAAGTATTGGAAAAGTAGCAGATACTTTTGATGAAATTCTTGAATATGGAGAAATTATAGATTATGAGTAAACGTAGTTGTATCAAGGTTTAACAAACCCATAAGGTCGTCTGAAATACAACTTTCAGACGACCATACAGATTCCTGAGGCTGCAGTTTTCGAAGTTGTAGATGGTAACAACTATTCTTTAAGGCATGCTCATATGGGATATAACCCTGAGGATGCTGTTTTATATTGGAACCGTTACGGACGTTATCACGGTGCTAAATCTCAGGCAGTGCGGAAATGGATGCTTGATTCTAATAATTATCGAATGGAATATGGGCTAGGCAACTGTTCCCATGGGGCAAAGAGCAAAGAACGCTATAAGAAACCCCGTAAAACTAAAAACGGTAAGCTACCTAAAGGTTATTAATTGCTAAATATTTTAAGAAATAAAAGGAATAGTTATGTATTTAGAAGAGCAAAATTCAGATTTAAATGATGAGATTAATGATCTAATTTGTTTATCAAATGATTTGACAAGTATCGAAGATAGATTAGCTGTCAAACTAAAAGCATGGAGTTTAATTCCTGAACCTAAGATAAATTGGGTCGAACCAACTTCTTCAGTCGCTAATGGTATTTCTGGAGTTTATGAGGAAAAAGGGGATTACAAAGTAGCATTAGAATGGGTACTACTTGCCTTAAAAGCTAGAGAAATAGAGCCGGATGCAAGTATATTTTGTGATGCAGGTGCAATATATTTTGAACTTGGTGATATGGAAAATGCCTATAAATACTTTCAACTTGCGTATAATGAACTTCGTTATCAGCCATTTTCATATCGAGATAGGAAATATTGGCAATTTTATAAGCAACGTAAAGAAGAATTAAATCCTAAGAAAAAAACCAAAAAGTAAGATTTGATATTTTCAGACGACCTTTTTTGTACCGTACTTAACTGTCGCTACGCCTACGACCCGTTCGGCAGCTCAAGAGAGATGACCGACATCCATGGCAATCTGTTGTGGTACGGCGAATACACCGCCTGGGGTCGTCTGAAAAAGGATGAGCGGGTTTACAAGAATGCGCACCAGCCGTTCAGATTGCAAAACCAATACTTCGATGAAGAGCCGGGGCTGCATTAGAACCTGATGCGCTATTACGAGCCTGAGGTCGGTTTGTGAATCAGGACCCGATTGGGTTGCTGGATGGAGAGAATCTGTGTGCGTTTACGCTGGATATTCAAAGGTTAATCGATCCACTGGGATTATCTTCTGTTGGAGAATGTAATGATCCTTGTTCTAGACAGCCTAAAGCTAGGATGAGACATTATACTAATACTAAAGGAATAAACGGTATACGTGAAGCAAACAATATTGCCGCTAGTGATCAAAATTTAGTATTTGCTGTTACTAAAAAAGAAATGAAAAAGAAATGAAAAAATACACAAGAAAAAAATATATGAAAATTCTGAATAAGGAGGATATTATGGAAATTTATCTGTTAATGGATAAACTAAATGAAATTTTTCACGATCCAACTCGTTCAGAAGATATTAATGTCATTAAAAAATTTGGGGATACATATTATCCTACTATCCATAAGTTGTACTACAAAACTCTTTGGAATGCATTAACAATAGAACAAAGAAAAGAAATATTAGGAGAAGATTTTACTTATGAAAATTATGGTAAGTATGATTAATCTTAGCAAGTCGTAGCCCGTACGAAACCTCCAATCCTGACGTAGGGTATATGTGGCACGCATGCACGCGGTTTCGCCTAGCGAAACCCTATCAATGAAGACGGAGAAAGCCACCAACAAGCCCACTACTTCCACTGCGACCAAATCGGCATCCCGAGAGAGATGACCGACATCCACGGTAATCTTCTGTGGTACTGCGAATGCACTGCCTGGGGTCGTCTGAAAAAGGACGGGTGGGTTTATAAGGATGAGCATCAGCCGTTTAGATTGCAGAACCAATACTTCGATGAAGAGACCGGGCTGCATTACAACCTGATGCGCTATTACGAGTCTAAGGTCGGGCGGTTTGTAAATCAGGATCCGATTCGGTTGTTGGATGGAGAAAATCTATACTGGTTCGCTTCTAATATTACAAGTTGGATTGATCCTTTAGGCTGGCAAAGTATGTCTGTATATGGATTATATCGGACAGGTGCATCAAAGCCTTTTTATATCGGCATCACCAATGATATTACAACTCGCCAACGGCAACATAGAAAATCTGGTCGCTTAGTTGGAAATGAACAATCAAGAGTATTAGAAGATAACTTATCCGAATCAAAGGCTAGAGGCTATGAACAAGGTTGTATAGAAAAATATAAAACTTTAACGGGAGAAAGAGTTGATCGTAAAGGAGTCTTGTCAGATAAAGATTATTTCAATCCAGATAAACCGGAAACCAGAGGAAATAGATGTCGTTCTTTTGTAAGAAATAAAACAAGAGATAAAAAACGGCAAGCTAATATGAAATACTGGAGAAAAAAATGTCCTAATAATCCTATTTTGTAATAGGACTACACGTTTTCACTAATTTTACTGGAGATTACAATATGCATAACTTAAAAATTTTAGGTTGGGACAAAAAACCTAAAACTTTGTATAGATATATTAAAGAAGGTGATATTTTTGCATTTCAAATAAAAATAGACCTATTTGGTTTTGGCCGTATTTTAGCAAAAAATCCATTAGGTGTATCTGCAGAGATATTTGATATCTTTCAACCTAATCCGGATGATTTATTTAAAAATTATGATTATGATAAACTATCTATACTATTTATAACAATATTAGATGCACATTCTTTATTCCAAGCTAAGTTAGATACTGAATGGCGTATTATTGCAAAAGATACAAATTATAATAATCCATATATTAATACTTATACATCTATTAATCCTATTATGAAAATTATGCATAATCCTGACTTTTCTAAGAAAATGGAAGTAACAAAAGAAAAGGCAATTTCAGAAATAAAACAATTCCCTTGGAAGGATGAATTCCCACATCATCATTACCATATATTAGAATTACTCATTAAGTGTAAACCTGAATTATTCACATTTCCTTTATTAAACTTTATGGGATTTGAAAAGTTTATTTCGGATACTCTTTCTAAATCTAAAAAATAATAAAGCAAGCCGTAGCCCGTATAAAGCCTTCAGTCTCTACAGCTACAACGCCCAATGGCTGCCTGAAACCGCTACCGACACTTACAATACGACAGCTACGACCCCTTGGCGCAGGTACGCAACTGGACCAACGAAGACGGCGAAAGCCGATAACAAACCAATTACTTCCACTGCTACCAAATCGGCATCCCTAGAGAGATGACCGACATCCACGGCAATCTCTTATGGTACGGCGAATATACTGCTTGGGGTCGCCTGAAAAAGGAAGAGCGGGTTTATAAGAAAGCACATCCCAAGAGGGCTTTATAAAAAAATTAGGTTTAAAATTGGAGAAAGTAAGATGAAAAAGTTACTGATTGGAATGATTGGAACTATTTTGCTTTCGATAGGAGCTTTAAAAATGTCACAACCATTTAAAAAAAATACTCAATATAATGATTTGACTGTTAGATACTATTTAGGAATGACTTTCCCTAAGTATAACCATCCTGCAAAATTGTATGATGAAATCAATTTAGATGAGGTAAACAATATCCGAAAAAGCAAAGAGACTATATCTTATTATATTGCGTTTTATAAAGATAGAAAATTAGTTAAATTTGAGAAATATATTAATGATAATAAAATAATGGATTTTGCTTATGAATATGATGAGAAGGGAAATCTAATCAAAATTTATAAAAATAATATTGAGGTAAGAAAACTGCTCTAAAAGAGAAGGAAGAAGAGAAAAACTGCTGCTTGTTAAATTATTAAAGGAGTTTGCCATGCTCAATTTTTATGATTGTGATAAAAATTTATCTGAAAACGATTTTAATGAAGTTGAAAAAAAACTAGAAGTATCTTTTCCATATTCATTCAAGTCACATTACTTCAAATGGAATGGAGGTACTCCCAATCTTTCTTGTTTTGTCAATGATAATATTGATTATGATTATATTGAAATTCGCGACTTCATTCCAATTAAATATTCTAAGCAGTTTGAGGATGATCCAGATTTTACATTAGAAGGAAGAGCAATAGATGAATGGGAACTTAATGAGTTACCTAGGAATTTAATTCCTTTTGCTTTTGATTGGGGAGGTAATTACCTCTGTTTAGAAAAAAATAGTTGGCAAATTATTTATTATGTAAGGGACGTATGGAGTGAAAATATATCAAGGGAAGCTAATTTTAAAAAAAATTCAATTATTATTGCGAAATCGTTTGAGGAGTTTTTAAATTATTTGGAAGAAAATCCTGATGATTAATAAACTGGCGTAGCGTCGTGTATATATAGTAAGCGTAGCTTTCATAAAGAGATACTAGAACCAAAATACTATTTTGGAAGAGGATAGCATTATGTTAGATAGATTATATTTAATCAAATTGATTGATCAGTTAAGACATTTTGAAGGATCAGAAGAGGATGAAGAGGTACTCCTTGAAAAATTAGTAAATTTGGTCACAGATCCAAATATATCAGATTATATATATTGGACAGACATGAGCTCCGAGGAAATAGCTGATAAAGTACTTAGTTACAAACCTATTATCCTCCCTGATTTAAGCAATTCTTAGTCTACATGAAATTTTTAGTTTTAATGTAACATATGTGTGGAATACATACATGTACTATGCGTAATAAACACCCTAAGAAGAAATGTTGATTATTTGACAAAATTATAACTGGAAGGATTAATGAAAATGAAAATTAAGAGTTTAGTTGAGGAAATGGGTGGAGTTCAAAGGTTTACATTTGAACCACTGATTCCTACATCTAGAAAATCAATGTCTAAATTTTTAGATATTACTAAAGAAGAGTTTTCAGATTATTTGGATTATCTTGAATTATTTGGTGGAGAGACGGGGTTTATAAAAGAATTTAAGTTAACCCCATATAGTGATTTGCCTGAATATTGTTATCCTGATGACGATATTCCTGTGGGTGGTAATATGGAATGGAATGGTGGTGATTTAGGGTTTTTTTATGGTGAAAATATAAACTACCAAAAAAACTCCCAAATTAGTGAAAGGCTTGAAAAATACAAAAATAGAATACCAGATAATTTTCTACCAATATCAAGTAATGAATTTGGTGATTTGATTTGTCTATGTACTCAAGGAGAAAGAATTGGGCAAATTTTCTATTGGGATCATGAAAATGAATGGGATGAAGAAGATTATTTTGATGAATTTGGTGTACAAATGCCTGAAGAAATAAAATTCCAAAATATCTATTTAATTGGTAAAAATCTATATGATTGCTTTAGCAGAATGACTCCAGTTTAATAATTAAAGCAAGCCGTAGCTCGTATAAAACCTCCAGTCTCGAAGTAGGTTGTGTGCTGTGTGAACGCACGCGTTTTTTGCTTTTCAGACAGTCTCAATCCGTTCTTTGAGACTGTTTGAAATATTGGTTCTTTAATAATCCGATTATTGATCAGCATCAAGGCCGTCTGAAACATTCGTTCTTTAAAAATTTCTCATTTAATCAATATATAGATAATGCATTACCTACACAAGCACAATCGATTTTTAAATTTTGGTATTAAGGAAAGAATGATGAACAAAATCTGTCTCTTTATTATATTAGTATTTCTTTGTTTTACTTCAGCTTTTGCAAAAGATTTTTTAGACAAAAAGGAGAGCAATATGTTAGTCAGTTCAGAAAATATGGCGCTTGAGCTTGCTGAAATATACATAAAAAACGTATATGGAAATACCGTTTCAATAAATCAAAAACCATACCGTATTATTGAAGAGAAAGATGTCTGGATCATTAATGGAGCCCCTCCACAAGCACTAGGTGGTAATTTCCATATAGTTATTTCTAAAAAAGATGGGAGAGTAGAAAAAATAACTCATTCAAAATAGCAAGCTGTAGCCCGTACGAAACCTCTAATCCCGACGTAGAACATTGTGGTACGCACGAAGGCGGTTTCGCCTGTCTAAACCACATCAGCGAAGACAGCGAAAGCCGACAACAAATTCACTACTTCTACTGCGACCAAATCGGCATACCGAGAGAAATGATCGATAAGGACGGCAACCTCTTGTGGTTCAGGGATTATTATGGTTGGGGTAAACTGAAGAGTAAAACCAACATATCTGGAACTGCTCACCAACCCTTCCGATTGCAAAACCAATACGCTGACCGTGAAATGTGGCTGCATTACAACTTCTTCAGGTATTACGAGTCTGTGATGCGGGGCGGTTTGTGAATGAGGGCCCGATTGAATTAGAAGGTGGAGATAATATTTATTCTCCCATAACATACAAAGCTGGATAGATCCATTAGGACTACATCACACTTACTTACTACAAAGATTAGGTTCAAATAAAGCTCATGAAGCTTGGAACTTATCTATTGCAACACCATGGGCTCATGCTACAATGAACCCATTCCGATACACAGGTAGTGTATTATTAAAAATTTTGAAAGGAACTAGCACATGGTAACAGGATTAGAAATCAAAAATTTAATTCAATCTCATGAATACAAAAGGTTATTAGATAAGGCTGAACATGAATATAGAATTAAAATTTATGACAATGACGACAGTATTTCACAAGAATGTAATTCTGTTGCTAATGAAATTAATAAATCAGGATTAACACCTGAGTTAATATTAGATTTTATTATTGAAAACGATAAATTAGTTTTTAATTTCTCAAAATTAAAAATATCAAAATTGTCAGAAGATTACTGTGACTTTGAGGAAGATGAAGAAGATAGTGATGATATTATATTAATTGGTCAGGCTAAGACTTTCCTCATTGTAAACTCTATAGAAATTTTACTATTGAGAAAATCAGAAACAGATTTAACAAATTTTTTGAAAGCAATTAAGATTCCTTCTTATAAAAAATATGCAAAAGAGTTATTTGAATTTTACCAAGAGAGCCTAAAGATATATTAAAACTTTTACTACTCTATCTGTATTTTGATATCTTTATTATATCTCCTGACAAGCATAGAATGTGTTAAACCCCAACAGTCTAGTTAAGGTCGTTTGAAAGAAGAAGCCAAGGTAACGGATGCCGTATACTAGCTCTTCCGCCTGCAAAACCAATATGCTGACCGTGAGACGGGGCTGCATTACAACTTCCTCAGGTATTATGAGCCAGATGCGGGTCGGTTTATGAATCAGGATCCGATTGGATTGTTGGGTGGGGCGAAAATCTATATTAGTCTGCACTGAACGTACAAATATGGAACGACCCTAAAGGCTTGGCATTCGAAAGATAGGTGTAACAGGAAAAAATAATATGGTAAATGATAGAATTTCAAGTTTTGACGCTTTTTTAGAATGTAAAGATCTATCAATCAATGACTTATTAGAAAAACTACTACATTCTAATTCTATTATTCAATATGAAGCAGCAAAAAGACTACAATTTTTTCAGTATAAAGAGATTATTGATATCATCAGAAATATCCTCTTAACAAGTCGATATAGTAAACATAGAGAAATTGCAAATTTTATCTTGGGACAAATACAAGAAGAACTTAGTACTACAGAATTGAAAGAAATTTTCTCTATATTAATTTACTCTATTCAAAATGACAAAAGTATTAAAGTGAAATCATCTGCAATATCTTCTTTAGGACATCTATTCAAAAAATATAATCTAGGAGAAGAAGAGTTTCGCACTATAGAAAATAATATTAGTTCTATTTGGAATATAAATAGATATTCTATAATTATTTCTATTGCATTTAGTTCTGCATATTTCCCAAAAAGAAATTATATAAAAGAATATCTTATAAAAAATTTAAACAGCAAGCATCACAAAATTATTTCATGGGTATTGTATGGATTAAAAGGAAAACATTATAAATCAGAATCAATTGAAAATTTACTAATAGATAAACTAAGCCAATTTAATGAAAAATCTTATATTTACAATGAAATTATTGCATTTTTAATTTCAATTAGTTCTAAAAAAGTTATCCCTTATATTGAAAAGACACTATTCACTCAAAGTAAAATCGATGATGAAATTTATACTGAACTTAAAAATAATTTATCGGATGAATTTGCAGAATTAAGAAAAAAATTATTGGGAGAATTTAAATAGTTTTTTGACGTATGCCTCAACCGCAAACCTGCTTTCGTCTTCAAAGCCAGTAAAACCAACCGCCTTCCGCCTGCAAAACCAGTACGCTGACCGTGAGACGGGGCTGCATTACAACTTCTTCAGGTATTATGAGGCTGATGTGGGTTGGTTTGTGAATCAGGACCCGATTAGGTTGTGAGGTGGGGAGAATCTTTATTCGTTTGTGCCTAATGCAAATGTCTGGGTTGATCCATTAGGATTATCCGTACAATCAGAGAGTGCTCAACGTGGAATTGATAAAGCAACTAAGTATATAAAAAGTAGAGGTTTTAAAATTTTATCAGATGAAGTGACAATTAAAGTTTTCGATAGAACATGGAAAAAATAATACAGGACGATTAACGAAAGGTCAAAAGAGATCAGGGTTATTCAATTTGAAAAATCGCAAAATGCTGGAGGAAAATGTCCGAAGGCTGCATATATGGTTTCATCAAAAAATAAGGATAAGCAAACGGATTTGGGTTCCTCCAAAGGCGTTGCTCGCTTTATGACTTTAGTATTGAAAGATTGATTTTAAGGACGATAATTATGAAAAGTAAAGAATTTATTCAAGGTCTTATTGAATATTTGAAAAGTAATTTGAATATTCCTGATGCTAATTTTCTAAAAGATAGAATTAAATTTAAAAAAGGAAAATATGTTTATGGTGAAATATCCTTTAGCAATTCTCGTACTTTCGAGGGGGTCATACTTCACCTATATGCATACAATTCTGAAATGGGAAATTTTTTCTCCCAAAATGTTCCTCCTTATGATAAATCGTCAAATCCATATGATTTAGTATTTGTACAACCATCTATCTCACAGGCGCATTTTTTTAAAGCTCCCCCTATTACCTCATTTCCTTATGGAGATACCATTAAATTACCTGAATCTGAGAATGATGCAAAAAACATCTATCCAGATGTATTAATGCATTTGCAGCAAAATCATATTCCAATCATTATGGCCTTCCATTCCGGTAACAAAGAAGTTTTAAAATATTTATCACTTTATCCAGAGGCTTTTCGTTTTAAAGCGCTAACCGCTATTTATATTATAAATAAGAATGAATTACCACTAAATGATCCTTTAATACAGAATATTTTATTGTTTGATAAAAAAGTATTAGAAAATGATAATGGATTGTTTAGCAAGGATGATTTGATCTTCCTGGAAAATTCTTTTGACCAAAAATTAAAACAACAAATTATGCAATAATTAGTCCTGGTAACAAGTCGTAGCGCGCACAAACTCTTCAATCCTGACGTAGGGTGTATGCGGTATGCACGCGGTTTCTGTTTTTCAGAGGGCCTCGAAGAGGTAACCGGATTCGTTTGGGTCGGTAGCCACCTCTTGCAAGAAGTCCACCCGGACGACAGATATACCTATATCTATACCGATTCCGACCGCTACGAACCTTTGGGGCAGGTACGCAACTGGACCAACGAAGACGGAGAAAGCCACCAATAAATTCACTACTTCCACTGCGATCAAATCGGATAGAAATCTTATTCAAAAAGAAATAATGGGAATGGTACATTTTCTTGGAAGTACTACAAAGATAATGTAACCGTACAACATAGGAAATAATATCATGACAGCTTTAGAAGATAAGATCTTTACTTTAAAACAGAATAATATAATGAAAAAAATGAAAGAAATTAATTTTTTAAATAACTTAATTTCAGATTCTGAAAAAATCATTCCGTATCCACTCTCATGTGAAATAATAAATCGTACTTTTACCCCCTATAGAAATATAGAATTATCAAAAGAAAAATTTAGTTTCTTACACCAGAGGAAAATGATATTGCTTATGTATACTTTTATGGAGGAATAAATGATTCGGCTGAAATGCCAATAGAATTATTCCCCTTGTTTATTATCAAAATGAAAAATATTAGTAATTGGCTAGAATTAATAAACAAACCTAATTTTCATTGTTTAAAATTATTTAGTAATAAAATAGATAAAGTTATCGATATATCTCTACTCGGTAATGAGGAAGATGTGCTATTTATTTCTTTTGGACTGAACGCTTAACTTAAAAATAAATAAACTATTCTAGCAGAAGCTGGCTTTGTATAACTGAAAGGTATTTAGCGTGAAAGAATTATTAGAAAAACTTGAAAATAATAGTTTTATTGATAAGGTC
>OKVI01000675.1_pt1 | contig 19576 bp, 20 predicted proteins | sample 1607001 | NCBI WGS metagenome assembly OKVI01 (sample SAMN03281018, study PRJEB24777) | human gut metagenome | isolation source: fecal sample PR128 from 1 month old male Malay infant, vaginal delivered...
CATGATTATCCAGAATATGGTTCTTTCATCTGTGGGAGTCAGGTACAGTTAGATGTTTCAAAAACGTCCTATTTAAGGATTTTAAATGCTTTTAATCAAATAGAGGGACCCAAGGCAGTATTATTGGCAAACTCTGAATTTTGGGGCTCAGATTGGGATTTAGCGCTTTCTCGTGATGTTTTCTGGGAGAATTCCATGCATGGTGTTTTTGAGGAAAATGCAGGGGTATTTCCCAAGGTGTTTAAGAGCGAAGATCACTATTTTTCTTACTTGTCTGAGACAGCCATTTTTACTGCTAAGCGTGGTGATGAAACCTACTATTTTGAACCAATACGTGCTAAAAACTATCTAAGTACGTCATCTGTCAAAGCACACTCTATTCATGGCGAAGTAGTCACTATTGAGCCAAGTGAGGAAGATTTTAAGACTCACCGTTCTTATCAATTCCAAGATTTAACGACACGAGGGACGATTGAGTTTCGCAGTGTTTGTACCCAACCTTTCTCATCAACCTTTGCACCAGCAGCCTTTCACCTTGGTCTTTTAGTCAATTTGGAAAATCTGGAAAATATTTTGAATGACTCACCTTTTTTTGAAGCATTTGACTATGATTTTCCTAGAATTCGTCGTTTATTTTCGAAAAAAGATATTTCTGCTACAGACCTCAAAATGATTTTACCTTTGACAGAATCGTTATTGGCTTGTGCTGAGGATGGCTTAAAATCGCGTGGTTTTGGAGAAGAAGTCTACTTAGCTCCCCTTAGAGAGAAATTAGATAAACTGAATAAGAGTTTAGCTTAACCTTTGATAAAAGATATAATAGATAACTTTTGCTAAAAAATTTAAAAAAAAGGCAAAAAAGTATTGACGTCAGTAAACAATAAATGGTATTATATAATAGTTGTTTCGAAAGAGACAAGGGAAAGTTATAAAAACTTTCAAAAAAAGTATTGACACGAGTTGTCAATCTTGATATAATAACTAATGTTGTTAGCGGAAATGGCGGAATTGGCAGACGCGCAGGACTAAGGATCCTGTGACCGCTTTAGGTCGTGAGGGTTCAAGTCCCTCTTTCCGCAGAGTAACCAGTCAGATGACTGGTTTTTTTGTATTAAAAAATCAAAACGCTTACAAATTGTAGAAAAGCTAGTTTTTTGAGTCTAATTGTGATAGAATAAACTTGTAAACGGGTTCAAACCCAAAAAAATATAGGAGGCCTTTATAATGGCAATCGTTTCAGCAGAAAAATTTGTCCAAGCAGCTCGTGATAATGGTTACGCAGTTGGTGGATTTAACACAAACAACCTTGAGTGGACTCAAGCTATCTTGCGTGCAGCAGAAGCTAAACAAGCTCCAGTACTTATCCAAACTTCTATGGGTGCAGCTAAGTACATGGGTGGTTACAAATTGTGTAAAGTTCTCATCGAAGAATTGGTTGAATCAATGGGTATCACTGTACCAGTTGCTATTCACCTTGACCACGGTCACTACAATGATGCTTTGGAATGTATCCGTGTAGGTTACACTTCAGTTATGTTTGACGGTTCACACCTTCCAGTTGAAGAAAACCTTGAAAAAGCAGCTAAAGTTGTTGAATTTGCACACGCTAACGGTGTATCAGTTGAAGCTGAAGTTGGTACAATCGGTGGTGAAGAAGATGGTATCATCGGTGACGGTGAATTGGCACCAATCGAAGATGCTAAAGCTATGGTTGCAACTGGTATCGACTTCCTTGCAGCAGGTATCGGTAACATCCACGGTCCTTACCCAGAAAACTGGAGCGGACTTCACCTTGACCACTTGCAAAAATTGACAGAAGCTGTTCCTAACTTCCCAATCGTATTGCACGGTGGATCAGGTATTCCTGACGATCAAATCCAAGCAGCTATCAAACTTGGTGTTGCTAAAGTTAACGTTAACACTGAATGTCAAATCGCATTTGCTAACGCAACACGTAAATTTGTTGCTGAATACGAAGCAAATGAAGCAGAATACGATAAGAAGAAACTCTTCGACCCACGTAAATTCTTGAAACCAGGTTTCGAAGCTATTACAGAAGCTGTTGAAGAACGTATCGACGTATTCGGTTCAGCAAACAAAGCTTAATTAGACTATATAAGCTTGAAATGAAAGGGTTTGTCCAATATGGACAAGCCTTTTTCTTGTGTTTTGCCACAGATTTGCCACACTTATTGTGTAAGAGTATCAAGGATAGGTATAATTTGATCCTTTGTTTTTTTAGTGATATGCAAATAAATTTCTGTTACTCGACTACCTCTAGAATGTCCAACACGATCTTGAATAGCCTCTAAAGGTACTCCTTGTTCAGCCAAGAAGCTGATATGCGTGTGTCGGAAGATATGAGTTGTAATATGTTTCTTGAAACTAAGCTTATTGTCAATATCGATTCCTGCCCGTCTCGGGTTTCCATTGCGGTTTAGTTTACCATTTTCTGAAGAGTTGAGGAAGTTGTTTAATACACTGTAATGAAGAGGAGTACCATTGTAATCAGGTTTATGGATGCTCTTAGAGGTGAAAATCCATCCATTATCTTTATAATCAGGATTGAATCTTATATGTTGGTGATTTAACTCAATTTCCTCTTTAAGAATTTCGACAGCCCTTTTAGATAATTGGACATTTCGGTAACTTTGTAAGTTTTTTACATTACCTTCATAGCTATCTTCTGAGGCTCCTCCATGAGTAGCACGAGTTCTAATAACTGAGGCTATATTTTTATTAAAATCAATAGCTTCCTCCTTTAAACCGAGCACTTCACCAATACGCATTCCGGTTAGTGCTTGAAATTCAAAAATACGTGCATACTGTTCATTGTACTTACGAACAATGGATAATACTTCTTTGAGTTCCCAAGATTCAAGATATTGATCTTCTATATCTGATTTCTTTAAACGATCTAATTCGTCAGAAAGCCCTTTTCTACCGATACTTATATAGGGCATTGGATTTTGGTCAGGAGAAATGTAATCATGAAGAATGGCAAACTTATAGATTGATGTTAAATCGGATTTTACACCTTGTGCGAGCCTTTTATGGTTTCCTATAGGATAAAGATTATCAAGTAAGTTTTTAATTAAACTAGATGGAATATTTTTTAAAATCGAATCCTTAGGGATTTGCTTAGTAATATGGTTACGGTATCTACCATCTTCACCTGCTAATGTTTTAGGAGCAACTAGTTGTCTTTCAACTCGTTCATTATGCCATTCATTCCAGACCTCATCAAGCGTGATATCTGATTTTTCTAGAAGAATAGTTCTAGTCAGCTCTTCATAAACCTTATTGGCCTTCTCTTGAAGTTCTTTATGGATAATAGCTTTAATTTGAGGAGATAGTTTTATTTTTCCTGAGGTATCCTTTTTATTGGCGATAGTATACCAATCAGATAGAATTTCTCTGCGTTTATTCGTTAACGGGTTATTGAAGTAGGTTCTAAATTTTACTTCAATATATCCAGTTTTATCAGCAGGTCTTGTTGTCTTTTGAGTAATATTGGCTATTTTAACTTGCTCCATTATCCCACCTCTTTAAATCGTTTATTTTGCCTATAGCGTAAGAAATTTAAGAAACCCTCGAAGTTGATCCAAACAGTTCTGTGACCGGAATTAATCACATAGTCTTTGAATTGGGGATTCATTCTCATTTCAGTTAGCAGATTGTTTAAGGTCTTCAATTTTAATCCTTCAAATCTTTTCATTAATGCTAACTTATCACCCCATTCGGCTTTGCAGTTTTCAACTGGTACGTATTTAAGTTTTAGCATAAATGACTCCTTTCTATTTTCCAATAACATAAGTAAATTGTTTTGCTGTTTCTGCATCAAAAGTGCGGTAGCTAACGACTCCTAGGCCCTTGACGTTTGATTCAGAGATAAGGATGGAGCCATCTGATTTGACTTGTTCCACAAAGGCAATGTGTCCATAGGTTGGGTCTGCTCCAGCTTGTCCTGGGCTAAAAGATAGTGCAGAGTGTTCGGTAGGGGTATGAGTTGTTTGATAACCAGGGGCATTCATCCATTGACCACCATTTCCCATGTACTCTCCGAAGCTAACACCGACCTCTTTTCCTCGGTTGTAGACAAACCAGGTACATTGTCCCCAGGGATAGGACAGACCTGTATAGCTTGAGGTATTGATTTCTTTGGTGAGGCTGTAGCCTTGTGGTACGTCCCCCGTTGTGACACCGCCTCCGTCTCTCGTTTTTCCTGTCGTTTGTTCAGGGGCTTTTGGTGTTCCTCCATGCTCATCGATATAAGTATCGAGTTTTTGCATGGTTTCAGCACGCCTTTTTCCTGAGCCAGAAGTATCAGTGAAGTAGACCCCACCATCTGTTGACGTATTGAGAGAACCACTCGCAAATTTTTGAGCTTTGTCATCTTGGACCTTGAAGGTTTCATTTTTATTGCCAATGATGGTCTGATTGGTGAGTCCAACAACTGCCACTTCATCGTTAAAATTATTGGCATTTTCTGGATTAGAGTCAAATGCCCCAAAACCAAACATGTTGGAACCAGGATTTGTAGCAACACCAGCTGTTCCAAGTGAGCTTTCATTTAAGGCAATCGCAACAATGGCACGAACATCTAGATTAGACTTAGCCTCCCAATCTAGGAGCTTTTTCCCATTGATGCGCTTCTTGTCATAGGAGATTCCTAAAGTATCTAAAAAACCGTCCAATTGCTCTGCTTTAATACCATAGCGATGGACGAGTAAATTATGGGTATAGGGATCTCCATTTGACCAGTGGTCCGTATAGGTTGCCCCATTTGGTGATTGAGAAGAGCCTCCAGTGCTACCTCCTCCGACTGCCCCCATAATGATGATAATGATAAAAACAGGAAAAAAGAGAGGAATAAGACTAGATAATAGATACCATTTTAGTTTTTTCATCGACTCTCCTTTCTACTTAATGTCTGATATAAGCTGTAAATAGAACAGTCCCAAAGCGCCATTTGGCATCTAAGACGACGGAATGAGCTTTTGTTTGTGCAATGATCTGGTCTTTGTCTTTTTCTGAGACTGGAAATAAAAGAAGGAAATCGACGGAGCGTTTCCCTTCTTGGTAGGCTTTAAAAAGTGTTTCTTCAAGCATTCTTGGAAAGGCTGTTCTTGACCGTATTTTAGTATTCATTCTATTCTCCTCTTAATTGGTTTAGGCGTTGAGTTAAACGATCTCGTCGCTCGATATTGGCTCTTATTTTATCGTCTCGTGTCATAGTCTGACGATAAGCACGGGTGAAGGCATTTGAACCTTGGGCTTTATACATGGCTTGAGGATCCTTGTAGGCATCCAATCTACGTTCTAGGATATTGATACGGTGCTGTTTGAATGGTGAAATCCACTCTTCTCTGAGAGTTTGGAATTCGTCCTCTGAACTCGGTGTTCCTTCTGACATGATTGGTGACTCGCTAGGAGGTGTTGGGTTTTCTTCTTCAATTGGCTTGAAGTTATCAGGTGGTGTCTGTGTTGGAGGAATGATTGGTTCTGGAGCTTCTGGGGGTATTGGAGCCTCCGTTGGTCCAGATGGCATAACTGGTTCTGGTTGGCTTGGTTCTTTACGGGTAAAGAAAGAGCCAGCATTTTGGAAATGGCTCTTGGCATTCATCATCACCCCAGTCCCCAAACCAGCACCAGCCAATGCAAAGTTTCCGAGGTGTTGAGCCGTCGCAAGGCTTCGTGTTGGGACTTGTGAAGCAACCTCTTTGGTCTTTGTGACGCCATGTTCAACTTTAGTTCCAATATCTGTTGCAACCATTCGAGCTTTGGAGCCAAGAATGAATTGGAGGAGTTGGCCTTTGAATCTCCAGATGAGGAAATAGATGACGCCTTTAGAAACTACCGATACTAAGAGTTTGAAGACAAGACCAAATAAAAGAAGTGACGGTAAGGTTTTTAGAACACCATCAAACCCATTTGTGACTATGTTTTCTATCATTTTTTCAATATAGAAAATAAGGAGTGTTAAGAGAGTAGTAATCGCTGGAAAAATCAAGCCCCCAAACATAACTTTAAGAACCCCAAAGACTAACTCTTGCATCCTTGGAACGAATGACATGAGAAGGACTACTGGAAAAAGTAGAATCATAGTGAGGACAAGGATTTGAGCTACTACATTTAAGAGCTGGATAAGGATAATAGGGACGGCTAATACAAAGGCTTCTACAATTTTAAAAATCACATAGAACATCCGAGTAAAGATGAAGTCTGGCATGGCTGACACCCAACGGTTCTTTTCACCATCATCGTTGGCACCATCTCCTAAATCATCTAAATACTTGGAACGGTCTTTAGCTTTGACTGCCTTGAAGTTCCCATTCTTATCACTCGTTCCAAGGACTTTACTGTCGTCAAATGCTTCTTCTTTGCCATCTTGGCTATTCTTGTATTTTCCATTTTCTTGGCCAGTATTGACAAAGACATAGGCCTTATAGGACGTTTCTGCAATGTAGCTATCCGACATCGATTTTCCAATTTTAATTGACTTGTCTTTGGCATAGTCCACCTTAATTCCTGCAATTTTTTTGGTAACGTCTTTAGAGACGTTATTAACGGTATCGAGGAGATAGAGACCACCAGATGTTCCAGCGACTGTCCCAAAGTACCCCAGTGCTAATAGGAGTACAAGACAGACGTGGAGGAGTGTTCTTGAAAAGGAGCCTTTTGAAAAGAAATACTGGTAGAACAGGTAGAAAGCTAAAACCAAAAGCAAGGTACCTACAAGTGATTTGTTAGTAATATTGCCAGAATTAGAGCCAGTAAATCCGTGCCAGATACTGCTTGCTCCATGAAAGACATAGGTTTTATAGATGGCATAGAGATCAATCTTTTCTAGGATACGAATGAGGAGGGAAAAGAAGCCAACGACGGCATTGAGAATGAAAAAGAAGAGGTTAACGAAGAGTTCATTAATCAGAACCCAGGCCCCATTAAAGGAGCCAAAGTTGGTTGGTTCCATGTAGGACTTTAGGGAGAAGATATCTACTCCCTTTAGCTTGGCAAAAGCTTCTTGCATCAGTTCACCTCCTAACTAGCGTATTTATTTTCGAGACTTGAAGACACTGTTGCTTTCATAGGTTTTAGAAGCATATCAATATCTTCAAAGAGATTGTGGACGGAAATCATATTGAGATTACCGTAGACATCGTAGTAAAGGCACTGACCAGAGATCATATTATCAATCCATTCGAGGTTACTTTCAGTGACTTCGAGATTGACGTGTCTGAGGATATCTTCACGTTCAGATTTTTCATAGAAGGCAAAGATGGTTCCAAATCCAGTCGTGTCATCGTCATTTTCTGCATCATGTACAGATTGAGTAATCAGTGCTAAGGTATTGTTCTTAGAGCGTCCAATACGTCTCATATTTTTGATGACGGCCTTTCCTTCTGCGGATTTCATCAAAATCCAAGCTTCGTCAAAGAACTCAATGGTATCTTCATTTTCATTGCGTTCGCCAAAGTGGGTACAGAAGGCCCCAAGCGCAAACATGAGGGCAATAGAGTTTCGTTCGTGGTCTGATATTTTTGTGGAGTCATCTTTTGGAAGCTTGAGGTTATTGACTTCTAGGATAGTAACTCGGGACTCATAGTTAAGACCTGGTGTACTACCATCTGAGAAAGCTAGTTCCAAGATAGAGTTCGTCACAATGGACGTCAGGTAGCGTCCAACTGAGGCAATCTCAGAAGAGGAAGCCTTTCTCAGGGCCTCTAGGACATGTTTAAAGCCGACGTTTTCACCAGCTACTCGACGTTCTACGATAGCGTTAATGGCTTCTGTGATGGCTGTTTTCTGGTCCATTGTCACGTCATCGACAGCTTGTAGTAGAAACTCGAGCATGTTCTTTGCGACCTCTACGGCTTGTTCCTTATCAAGGACTACAATAGGATCAAGGACTCCGTGGTTTGATGGCAGTGAGCTATCTAGTGTCACAAAGTTAAAGTTATCAATCTGTTTTTTGCGTTCGGGGTAGCGTCGTGCAAATTCAGGGGAGTTGATTACTTCTTGATAGTGATTTCTGAGTTCTCGTTTGGGGTCAATATAAAGGGTTTTGACATTTTGTAAAGCCACACTTAAAAAGATAATCTGTGCGAGGAAAGATTTTCCTTGTCCTGTCGCACCTGTAATAATGATATGAGGGTTCTTGGTAATCTTTCCAGCGATATCTTCTTTATTTCCGACTGTGGCATTGTAGAGGACGATATTTTTAGAGGAATCAATGGCTTTAGCGATAGTGTCCCAACGGCCGGTCCAGTTGTCTACTCGTCCGATATACCAACCGATACGGTTTCCTGAGGACGTATTGGTAAAGGGCATAAGTTCTGAAAAGCCACGGGCTGTGACCATATGTGTCCAGGTGCGAGTTTTCTTTTGGAGGTTTTCACCATAGAGTAGGGCTTGAAAGAGGTAAGGACCATCTTGCGAGGCTTCACTGATTTCAACGCCCATATCATCAAAGTAGTTAAGGACTACTTGTCGTCTTTGACGAAGCTGATTAACACTAGAAGCCGAAACAATGAGATAGGCTCCATATTCGATGATATCCTCCTTGTTTCCGACTTTTTTCATCAGGTCTTTTAGGGAAATAGAGCCCATGATGATTTCATCTTGTTGGACGGTATCTGTGTTTTCAGCTTCTTCCATGATGTTTCGATAACGGGTATTGGAACGTCCCATTCTTCCCTTGATTTTGTTGGTATCAATAAATTCTGCTTTGATGCGGAGTTCTACGGGAAAGTTCAAGCGTTGGACAAATTCGCCTAGGTGAAAGCCGTTGAATTGCACGGGAAACTTTCCAACAGGAAGAATAGTCACAAAAGAGGAACCATAAGGACTTTCGAGCTTGAGGAAGCCTCCTTTTAGGACTTTAATTAGGGTGTCTGTGATATTAAATTGGGAGCGATTAGCGAGGACCTCCTTTTTGTAGTGGGGAATATAGCGGAGGTATTGCATCCGCTGGTAGTAGAAGAGTTCTTCATTGGTCAGACGTTTAGCACGTAGGACCGAAAAAGCTTGGAAAATAGTGAATTCGTCACTTCTGTAATCGTCATACCATGTGGGGCTCAATGCGTATTCGTAGCCAAGACCTTTTGCGATTTTCTCCGAGAACTCATTGAAACTCTCATAGGCCAAGTCTTTCACTGTTGCCCCGTGATTTTGTTTGCGTAAGGTCACTCCAACGACCCAATCAAACTGATAAGGAATTTCCATTTCATCCGTGAGACGATCAACCGTGTAAAGAAGGAGTTCTTCTCCCAGTTCACGGCTATCATCTGCCAATGCTTCTGAAAAGTCTCTCATTTTCTCTTCTAAGAGATAGTCTTTGGGAATGAGTGAAATCTCAAAGGACTTGTTTTTCTGGAGTTTCTTCATCATCTGAGCAACTGTGATTTTGTGTTTGTCCTTTTTCTCTTCATCTGTAATGGTGATGGGAGTATTGGGAATGCGGTAATAGGCCACCACCGTTCGATCTTTTTTGAGGGCTAGATTTTCATGGGTTTCCCTAATAGGATAGGTTAAGGTAATACTCATAGGACCTCCTTTTCTATAGTTTTGTTTTTTCAAAGACGATTTCTTCTACTGGCTCTATTCGGTCTTCATGATAGATCGCTCTTTTATTGAGCTTGAAATCCCAGAAGTAAATCAGGTAGTCCCCAATGAAAACGTGCATCTTCTTACCGTGTGGTTCGTACTCGGTATAGAATTTAGCAAGTTTATAGGGGAGGTACCAATAGAGCAGTAGTGAAATAGAGTGTGTGAATTTTGCGAGGGGAACCAGGATGAATCCTCCAAAGAGCAACATGGCTACAAAAACGAAGGTAAAGACAATGAAAAAGGATAGTTGCATTGGTGTTGCAAAATACCAAAGGCGAGTCCCCTTTTTTGTCTTGATTTCCTGGATCCAATAGGGGGCGTTCAAGCCCTTACTGTAGTCATAGAGTCTTTCTTCAGCCATACTTAAAGTCCTGAATCAATACCAAAGAGTCGTAGGAACCAGCCGACTACTTTTAGGATGTCTTGTCCTTTAGCGATTGAGACAATGACGGCATAAAACCCAACGACTGAGAAGAGTTGAAGCCAAGAACTGTTTCGCCAGGCTTTAATAGCCAACAAAACAGCGATAGCGGTGAGAATCCAAATCCCATCGCCTTGGAGGAAGGTACGTAGATTGTCTGTATTCATAGAGTTCTCCTAATCTTTATCATTTGCGTAGTTGAGAGGAATAGTGTGTTCTAGTTTTGTGACATAGTAGCTCTTGTCTTTTTCTGAGAGTGTGAAGGTGAAATTTTCAGAGTGTGTCGTTCCTCCCACCTCAAAGGTTGCTTGTACATAAGCAATAAGACCAGCCCCATCTTTCTTCAGATAGGTGTAGTCAATCGTTTTAAAGGTGGTATTGGCTACAATAGCAACGTTCTTAGCAATAAGATTGAGGTTGTCTTGGTTAGTGGTATAGTTGGTAAAGAAAACCTTGAGGAACTTTTCAACCTTCTTGTGTTGACTATCTGAGACGTGGTCGTTGGCTGTTAGTTGGAGTTGATCGTCTTCGCTAAAGTGTCCAGCTTGTGAAGACTCAATCGCTGAGAACCAAGGAAGTCCAGAAACGTAGTATTTCCCCTCTTTTTCATCAAAGGGAATATTAAACCCCGTGACCAGTTCTTTTTCCTCGGTGTCTTTGTCATGTTGAATCATTTCCTTGTATTTGACCTTGTAGGTGGCTACCTTCCCTTCGACCGTGACTAATTGTGAGTAGAGCAGGGTACTTGGGTTACGCACTTGACCTTGTGCTTTAACGTCTGGAACGAAGTTATAGAAACTGTTGAGGTGTTCGACTTGTGCTTGTTGTTTATCCCCTTCTTGTGGGAGGGTGAAGTAGGCGTAGACATAGTCATTGAGGTAATACTGGAGCTTGTAGTCATACTTACGATTAGCGTCTATAGGCTGTGCTTTTTGTTTTTGAGTCGCTTCCACTTGAGCTTGTAGTGTTCCCACTTTATTTGAGAGTGTGATGGCACGGACGGATCCCATAAGACCAACAAAAAGGAGGAACGAAATTCCTCCGATAACAGCTAGATTGACGGTCTTTTTCGTAGTGACTTTTAGCTTTGGTGGGCCACTTTTCTTCTCCACCTTTTTAAAATTTGAGAGGTATTCTTTTGCTTTTAGTAAGTATCGTTTCGCTTTCGTCATAGCTCCTCCTTTTAGAGACTAGCAAGTTCAATGAGTTTAGACCCTTTAGCATAGAGTCGTTTATTGGCTTTTTCAATCTCACTATTGATGTAGTAGTAGCCTCGTAATTCATTGTGGAGTTGTTCGACTAACTCAGGTTTTAGATCTTTGGCTTCTTCTTTTTTAAGAAGAGCGTTTAATTCTCCAGCCTTGGTCCAAGCCTGTTTGTGGTCTTTCTTTTTGAGTAATTCTCCAAGTTCGTTGACAACTTGTCCAACTTTGGTTTCAAAAATCGTCTTAGTGGCCATATCAATTTCCTTTCTAAATGTGTCGTGATTGTTTTTGATGGTCTGTTGAATATAGGCAATGAGAGAGGGACGCATCCGTTTATTGAGACTTAGAACCTGACCGTCTAGGGTGAAACAGGCATGTTCATAGTCGTAGAAGCCCCTATCATCTGGAGGTTTTTCGGTACATCTTCCAGCACATTCATAGTAGAAGTCCTTCCCTTTTCTAAGGAGGATATACATGTTCCAAAACTCTTGGTCAGGAAGAAGGAGGAAGTCTGCTTGATAGATTTTCTTAAGCATGACCTTAGCCTTCTAGGAGGTCCTCGTAGCCTAGTGCTTGGTAAATAAAATCTGTATCAAACCAGAGCCAATCATTGATTTGAGTGTCGGTAGGAGTATTCCCGGAAAAGAGGTCTTCACAGATGGTGGTTAGGGTATCTATACCACCACGTTCACGGACAGTGTTTAAGGTGCTCAGTCCACCAGACCAGGCTTTAAAGTTGTTTAGTGAATTGATTTCGACTTTGTACTCCATAAGGGATTTCCTTTCTAGTGTTCATAGTGTTTGTTGGTTTTGAGGAGTCTTAAGATAGCCTCCCCACGATCGGTGATTTCACCGCTATTTTGAATCATCTTCATATATTCTGTTTGCATGATTTTGTCTGCTTCAGAAACGAGTGCGAGAGAGTTTGCGACTTGATAGGTTAACCAGCGAATGGTCCGTTCGATACTGTAGGGTTGTGGACTGGTTGAGAGTTTTAGGGGTTCGACCCCTCCAAAGAGTTCTTGCCATTTTTCATCGGGCTTATAGGCTCCAAACCGAGTGACGCCATCATAGACTTGGATTTCCTTGTTTACGATGCCTCTTGCGATTTCTCCGAGGTCCACTCCATTGATGTATTCCTCCACAACGCCTTGGGCTTTCTGGTCTGAAAAGCGTAGCTCGTAGCGGTTCCAGATGCCAAAAATCTCCAAGGATTCTTCCAAGGAGATGTTTTCCATACGGGCGATTTCGTACCGCTTTTCATAAAAGTTGAAGTAGAGCTGACTTTGACGGCTTCCAAAGTAAAGGGAGAGACCGTGATTAGCTTCCATGTCCTCGTTATCTGTGAAGGAACCCCCACCTGTGATATTCCATTTTCGAAGGGTATCTAGGACAATTTCTTTGGCATAGAGCTTATCAATGAGCTTTGGGATCTGGATATGTTCCTCCTCGTGCCCATAGCCTTTATAGAGTTCGTCTAGGGCGATATCAAGGCGTTTTACCCTGACATCTTCGTAGGCATAGAGAATAGTTTGAAGAAAGGTCTGCCAAGAAATCCCCTTGTGTTCTAAGAGGAGTTCCATCTCCCGACAGCCTTGACCAGAGAGTTGTAGACAGGTTTGGTAGTTATTAGTCGCAGACTTATCAAAGAAATCGAAAATCCAAATGTTTCCCCGTTGCCACAAGTGGGTATAATTCATAATCCGAGTTTCTTGGTCGGTAAATTCGCTTAAGTGACAAAAAAGAAAGTTCTCACAGAAAGCTTCTAAATCTCGGAGACTAGGGAAAGTTAGTCGCAAGTAGTCGATGTGAGCCTTGAGATTGTTTTTGTGACACTCTTGATAGTAACCGAGTTTTTCTTTGAGTTTTCGGAACTTGTCAATGGTGAGACCTCTTTCCCCTGATTCATAGGAGCGGTAAGTTCTTATCGGTAAGTTAACTGCTTGTGCAAAGGCTTTTTGGCTGAGGCCTGTTTGTTTTCTGAAGTTTTTGATCTGAAAGGGACTCATTTTAGTCATTCATGGGAACACCTCCTTTTGACTAAGTGACACACTTTTTGGACCAAAGTGACACACTTTCTAAATCTTGAAAACCCAACTCCCACAAGGAATGAGGAGGGGTGGATGTGGCACTTTGGCCAAATGTAACCCCCCTATTAGAAATCGGGGGTTGAAGTCTCATCATGGCCTAGGAACTTCGGGCTACGGTCTGCGCCTGACCTGTGGTCAGGCTTGCCCTTGCCCTTGTCCTAGCCCATGATGACTAAGCGTCGCTTCAACGGCTTTTGGATAAGATTTGCGTCCCCCCTCCTCAAAGTGGATAAGACTTTCAAGGAGAAGTTCTTCTTGAAAAGGGTCGACTAGAATGGCGGATTCCGTCCGTTCAAAAACAATGCCTTGTTCTTGCAAGAGATAAATAATCTTTCGAAGTGTCGCCATTTTAAGGTCCTGTTCCTCCGCAAATTCTTTGAGCGGACGTTGGTTAGTTTCAGTGTTTGGAGTTTCTTCCTCCTCTATTAATTCAGTTTTTTCAGTTTGTGGTTGGTTCTCTCCAAAAACTTCAAATTCTTCGCCATTAAATTCCATAATAGGGATTTTTGCGTAGGCATCATAGAAAGAGAAGCCTTGGTCGAGTGGGACGTAAGGAGAGAAGAATTCCCCAGCCAAGTCCCCGTTATTAGCGATATAGCCTCGTCCTTTAACTTTGACACCATTGATTTCATCGAGCTTTTTGAACTCTTTGGTTTTGTTAGCATCTCCAAACATCATGTCATAGCCGGTTGATTCCAAGTGTCCAACGGAGAGACGTTTCATAAAGTTATCTCGAAGAGCTGTCTTGATAAATTCACCGTCAGGCCGTTGCATGGCAAAGATGATAAAGACACCAGCTTGACGGCCCTCTAGGACGAGCTGAGAGAGGTATTCCATGAGTTCTGACTGGATGCTATAGTCACGGTCAATCTTGGCCATAAGGGCTGCCCACTCATCTACGAGGATGAATTTGGGTGTCATGCCGTAATGTGTAAAGTTCTTCCCAGCTTGAAATTTGGGTGAACTAGACATGAGCTTGTAGCGTTTTTCCATGAATGCGACATTTTCTTTAAAACACTGAATGATATCCTCTTTACTTGTATAAACACGACCATGAAAGACAGGAATCTTTTTGAGACCAGCCAAATCAGAGTTCTTTGGATCACAGATATCCACAAAGCCAACCTTGGCCAGTGCATAGATAATGGTCATAAGGACAACGGTTTTACCGCCTCCTGTTCCCCCGCCAATGAGCAGGTGAGGTTCTTCGATATAGTCCCAAGTGACGTCTTTCATGAGTTGGAGTTTAGAGCCCTTAACCTCTACCTCGTTAATGGTGATACGACTATCAATGCGGTTGATGGCAATGTCATAGGTGATAAAGCGCTTATCAAAGGTTTTATTGCGAAAGTCCCCATTAAACATGACTTCAAGGGTTGACCCAAGATTGAGAAAACGATCCTGGAATTTATTGCCTTCTAGGATGAAACGGACTTCAATCTTGTAACGAGACTGTTTTAAGTAGACCTGAGGAAGGACAATCTTTTCAATCGTTTTGTTTTCACGCCTGATGTTTTTAATCAAATAGAGGTTATTTTCTATCAGGAAGCGAGACAAAATCCGTAGGCTATTGAGCTTTTGGAAGAAGACAATTTTCTCGTAGCACATGCGATTCAGTAGGTAAGACACCAAACAAGAAGTAACAAGAATCCCCCCGATATAGTAAACTTGTGGCAAGGGATGGTCTTTCAATTCTTCTAGGTTAAGATAGCAATAATTTCCAATAGCTAACAAAGAAGGGAACCACCAGATAAACCAGGTGATTCCCCGAATATGACGATAAAAGGCTCTAACTCTTATCCCACGATAGGTAAAGAGCTTCATAGTGCATCACCTCCTAGTTTTCTTTCTTGTTGTCTAGAGGTTTGTTTTCCTTGAGCGGTGCCCCTCCATTCTTTTTCTTGATTTTAGAAGCAAAGAGCTTATAAATATCATTGCGGTTAACGTGAGTATGGGTGATGACAATATCTTCTAGCTCTACCTCTTCTCGGTATTTAATGCCTAGGTCTTCAATTTTGGACTGGGCCATGTCAGCAATGGTGAAAAAGAGGGTTTCATGCTGGACAGAAGAGTGAATCGCGACCACAATCCCTCGAATTTCTCCTGTGTTAACTTGGACGAATGAGCCGTCAGGGTTTCGTTGGGTGCGGTCTTCTTCAAAGATGATATCAGGCCCTTCAATGCCACGGAAAGATAGTTTTCCAAGGACTTCAGGAACGTTTAGACCATCTGTAATAACACGATAGGTCTTGTCCGCAATTTGTAGTTTTTCTCCGTAGTTTAATCCAATTTTAGCCATATGTATTTCTCCTTTACTTATTTATTTTTTTAGGACCAACTTTTCTGCAAAGACATTAAGAGCTGGGGCAACTGAGTTACCGTTTAGAGCTGTGTCTGAGAGAAAGATCGGGTTGACGGCTTCTACGAGAGCATCTTCTGGGAAGACCGTTGTAGAAGCAGGTGTGATAACGTGAAAAGCTCCATGTTTTTCACTATTAAGAATATGACGTTGGTATTTGCCTTCTTTTCCAAAGATAAAACGAGGGGCATTCCCTAATTTTTCGTAGTAAGCAAGGCCGATAAAATCTGGTTTCATGACAAGTGTTTCTGGAATCATAGGATTCTCCTTTCTGATTTTGAGCAAAAGAAAAAGAGTTAAGCTAGTTGCTTCACTCTTGAGTAGTAGTGGGTAAATAGTTTACGTTTAAACTGTCGACTATAGAAGTGAATATCACCACTAGGATAGCTATTCTTACGAGCTTCTTGGACTAGATGATCTAGGTCAAGAAGGGCTTGTGTATAGAGTTTAGCTTGTAGTTTAGGCGAGTAGCTAAACATACCGTAAGTGAATTCATAGTTATCGTATAGGCGTTTACATTGTAATGCGAAAAAAGTTTGTCATAGGATTCTCCTTTATTGTAAGCGTAAAAAAGCCACTAAGATGTATGGAAGACTTAGTAGCTTGAGAATAAGTCTATCTCAAAAGATAGACAGCAGTAAAGAAAAGTTGTTTGGTTGGAAAGATCCCTCTTTCCACGGTGGCAACGTTTAGCAAGGTGCTTTGCGTTAATTACCATCGCTTGCCCGGCCAATCTCTTTAGGTAGTCATTGTCATACCCAAGGGATTCTCTTACGCACTCTTGCGCAACCAGTTCACTTTACTATTCGGCAAAAGTGCGAATCGTCCGAAATGCGTGGAAGCCCACAAAATACTTGTTTTTATCTTCACTTCAACCATCAACGGACTTGACTTTACTTATCAAAACAATTACAATAAAGGTACGAAGTTTAGTGTAGTTTGATAGTCAGTCCTCTGGTTGTCAGACGCACTTTTTATTTAGTTATCAATGATCTCACTCTGATAGTGATTATTATTTTTGTTTTCAATATCGCTATCAGCTATATTTATATAATATCGCTTATAGCGATATTTGTCAAGGGATTATTTGAAAAAAGGGAAATATATTTTTTGAGGTTTAAAATGGAATTTTCGGAACGCTTAAAAGAGCTAAGAAAACAAGCTCACCTGACACAAGTTGAACTAGCTAGTAAATTGGGAATAGTCCAATCTTCTTATGCGGACTGGGAAAGAGGAAAGAAAAAACCAACACAAGATAATTTAGTTAAGATAGCTCAGGTTTTGAATGTATCTGTTGATTATTTAGTTGGAAATTCAGAGGAGAAAGCAGACGAGTTGGATAATATTGAACTGCTTTTCCGTATGAACTCAAAAGGATTGACTAAAGAAGAAAAAGCAATTTTCAAGAAAGAGCTGATTGAGTTTATGGAAGAACGGAAGAAAGCGTTTGATAAAGGAATGTGATTTCTATGAAAATAAAAGATTTGAGGCTTGAACGTGGTTTAACAAAAGTTCAACTAGCTAAGGAATTAGGTGTAAATAAAAGAACTATTCTTCGATGGGAACAAGATATGATGAGTATGTCTTTGAAAAATGCTGTAAAGGTAGCAGAATTTTTTGGGATTAGTTTGGATGAGTTAGTATCGGAAGGCGAGAAAAATTTATAGTAAAGCAACGGAAGGGTCAAAAATAATGAAATGCGAAGAATTTTTAAAGAAAATCCGTCTTGAGGTTGATAATTGGGATGATTATGGATACAAACAGACTATGAGATTTTATTATGAAGATAATCTGAAATTCTATGTTAAAGCTGAACCAAATGATGAAGAGAATATTTCTAGAATACATCGGGGTGTAGGTGAAATCGAAAATAGTAATTTTAAAACGATATTTTGGGGCGGATCACCAGATTACTACAAATTCATTAAAAGTAAGTTGCCAGATACTAATGAATCTGAAAAATGGTATAAGTTGACAGGAGATATTGCTTATAGGAATGAAGAGTTTTTAAACAAGTATAATGCTACTAAGGAAATTTATGAGAAAGAATCTAGGGAAAACGAGGCCTTAGAATTCGATTCAAATGAGTTAGTGGAATTTAAGGATTTCATGAACATGATTGATAATTCTTTCTTTAGAGAGCAGTATGACTGGAGTGATTTACTAAATCAGTGTCATCGACTAACCATTGGTGAAGAGTTTTTATCGAATTATAAATTTAATATAAAGAATAAAAGGCAAGAACTTCTGAAAGTCGATGTAAAACCTAAAGATAATATTATAGTTAATCTAAATGATATTGAACTAAATGAGTCTGAATTACCATTTATTATCTCAAATAATATTTTTTGTCTTATTGGTAAGAATGGGAGCGGAAAAACAACATTTTTAAAGGACTTGGCGAAGGCTTTTGCTAAATGCGAATCAAGACTGACTATAGTTGATGGGATTTTTGATACACAAGAAGATGTAAATGTAATAAAAAAAATAATTTATATATCTTTTAGTCCTTTTGATGAGAGAATAATTTTTGAAAATGATGAGATGGACCCGGAATATATTGGAGTGCAAAATTATTTAGGGACTACAGGAATTAATAATGCTATTGATAACGAATTGATGGAATTGTTAAAAAAAATAAAAAATCATTCGGATCAATCTAGAAGAAGACTGTGGCGAGAAATGCTGAGTAGGGTATCGTTTGAGTCATGGTCTGATAAGATTATGGGTATCTATAGAGATGATTTTGATTTTGGGGTAGAGTATAGTGATGAAATGCAAGAGAATAAAGCAAGCTCATTTATTTATACTGATGAAGAAGAATCCAAGAAAAAAATAAGTCAGTTAAGTTCTGGTCAAAAAATATTTATTCTAGTATTAACAAATTTAGCGTTAAAAATATCTCAGAGAACCGTAGTGTTGATGGATGAACCAGAGCTTTTTTTACATCCTCCAATGATCAAAGCCTACATAAGATTGCTTGCTGACTTAGTAAGTTATTACAATGGTTTGGCTTTTGTTACAACTCATTCACCAATTACTATACAAGAAATACCCGATACATGTGTAAAAATAGCGACTAGAGATCTTGAAGGAAATTATAAACTAGATAGTGTTGATATGAAAACATTTGGTGAAAGTATCAATACCATTAATGATAGTATTTTCAATATAGGTCTTCAGCAAACGGGTTATTATAAAATAATTGATATTCTAAAAACAAATAGCAAAACTGAAGATTTAGAAAAAATAAAAAGAATTGCAGGTAGTGAAGGAAGTCTACTTTTAAGGATTTAAGGATAATTGTGAAACACATAAAAAATTTCAATCAATCAGAACTAAATGTCATAAGCGTTTTAGATGATCTTAGGACAACTTTTGAGTATCAGGATTTGACACAATATGAGACAGAAAAAGATAGTGAAGAATTAGAAATAATATTATATGATTGGCAAGAACGGTTAGAAAGTGATTATTTAACTGAGGGGAAGCGACATAATCTTGCTGATTTTGACAATCTAGATACCGGTATTTTTACTGGTTTTGAAAAATTATATGGAAAATATTCAAAAGGAAAAGAACTTCATGCTTTTCGTCTTAAGTTAGTTGAATTGTCTGGAGGACGCTGTCCAATTTGTGGAGTTTCATTTGGATATAGTCAGGTTACTTTAGACCATATTCTTCCAAAGAGTGTGTATCCATCGTTGGCAATTCTTCCGATTAACTTAGTACCGATTTGTTATTATTGTAATACGAGGAAAAATAAAAAAATTGGTGAACGAGTATTTCATCCATATTTTGAAGGGTATGACTTAGCACATCCTGTCTCTTATACACATCTCCGAGCCCACGAGACGTAGAGGAATCTCGTATGCCGTCTTCTGCTTGA
>OKVI01000676.1_pt1 | contig 19506 bp, 19 predicted proteins | sample 1607001 | NCBI WGS metagenome assembly OKVI01 (sample SAMN03281018, study PRJEB24777) | human gut metagenome | isolation source: fecal sample PR128 from 1 month old male Malay infant, vaginal delivered...
CCCCAAACCATGCTGGGCAAAATGACGTAGTCGGCCACGCTGCCTTTTGAGGCATGCATCGTCATGAACTGAACGGTGAGCACGTCTCCGCATGCCCGCGTCCAGTTGCTCGGCACATACCTGCGTTGGTCGTCGTTGTAACGCCCCAGCACGAACACCGAAAGCTTCCCGTCGCGCCCGCGTGGCGTGGTGCCAGCACGCACTTGTTCACAGAGGCCCTTGAGAAAGCCCAAGACCGCGTCTTGGATCTGGTCTTTGCCCGCCACCTGAAAGGCGTGCAGAACTGGGCCATGAGCAGATGTCTCGGAGGAGACGTTCTTCGGTATCTGGGCGGGGTTCTTGGACACGAAGTGGCTGGACACGTCGCACAAGGCCTGCGGGCAGCGGAAGGTCTGCTGCAGCCGCAGCACGACCCCTTGCCCACACCACTGCTCAAAGCCGGTCATCACAGAGACGTCCGCGCCGGCAAAGCGGTTGATCGATTGCCAGTCATCCCCCACGGCAAACAAAAACCGCCCCGGTTCGCGCACCAACGCCAAGCACAGACGCGCGCGTGCCCACGAGGCGTCTTGGAACTCATCGGCCAACACCAAGTCGTAAGGCGAAGCCAGTGTGCCTTGCTCCAAATGTGTTGCCGCCTGATTGAGCATGTCCTCAAAGTCGATGCCTTTGGCGGTGGCAAGCTCCGCATCCCACTCCTGCTGCACCTTCTTGGCAAGCCGCAGAAAGATCCGGTTGCGGATCTGGAAAGCGTCTTGGGGCATCTTGCGCAGGCGCGAATCCAACGCCGCCTCATTCAGGTCATTGCTTTTGGCGTGCGTGATGAAGCTGGACATGAGATCGATCAGATCTTCGTGCTGCAGCGGCACGCGGCCACGATCGCTGGCCGGTCGGTCTGGATTGGGATCGAGCTTGATCCCGCGGTCCACCAGTGCGCGTTTGAGGTGCTCGAAGAGTTTGCCGGTCCACAACTGATGCGACGTGGTTTCGATGAAGTCGGTGCCTTGCCTGCGGTGTTCGTTGCGCTTCCAATGCACGCCGTCCATGTAGCGGCCAAAGTCCGGCGGTGGCTGCCCGTTTTTGTTCAGGGCAAAGTGCTCGTGGTAGAGGCCGACGCTTGGGTAGTAGAAGTCTGGGTGATACTGCCCATGCGTGGCCGTTCGGGTGTCGAATTCGTAATCATGCTCGTAGTGGTAGTCGACACCGTTGTAGAACAGCCAATTGGCGATGGTGCACTCGTCGACACTTTTGACCAGCTCTCCGCGCAGTGTGCGCAGGCCCGTATTTCCCTTGTCGTCCCAGTCGGGCTTGGGTTGCTCGCCCCCAAACGCAGGAATGCTGTGCCCGAACACCAGTCGGAACATGTCCCACTCGGTGCGGAACTTGGCCGACGTGCTCTTTAGGCGATCGACAATGTCCGACATCTTGAGCTGCTTTTCGCGCTCGTTGCCCACCCAGCTGGGCACGTAGGCCTTCTTGCCCGTGGCCTGTCCCGCGATCTCCAAGCCCAATGAATGGAATGTCTTGGCGGTGATGGCGGCATTGATGCCGACAGAGGCGAATGACTTTTTCGCCCGCTCTTCAAGCTCCCGCGCTGCTGTGGTGTTGAAGGCCAACATGACGATGCGCTCTGGCGCCATGCCAAGGCGTTGGATGGCATACGCAGCTTTGGCCACCATCGTGGAGGTCTTGCCTGAGCCGGCAGAGGCCACCACCTGCACGCGGTTGTCAAAGCAAATCACAGCCCGGGACTGTTCTTCGGTGAGCGGCCGGCTCTCGACCCGCTGAAACAGGTCTTGACTCTCCACGAGCTCACGCTGTGCGTGCCGCTCATTGATCCCGTTGGCCATTGCAAAGAGATCGACGCGCCATGTTCGCAATGCGCGCTCGGCCTCTTCCAATTGACCACCAAGGGCACCACGGATGTCTGCATCCGCGAAAAGGTCTGTCAGCTCCTCAGGCGAGGGCGGGACCGCGGGCCGAGCGCCAAGCAGCGCGCGGACCTGTTCTTGGGTGATCCACCGCTTGTGTGTGTGGGCTTTCGCAAAGGAGTTGTGGACGCTCTTATGCCAGTCATGGATGAGTGCGTAGGCCGCATCGAACCGTAGGCGCCGGCTGAGCTTGCGCTCTTCTTCCGCACGCCGCGCCGCCTCTCTCTTTTGCTCGGCCACCACCGCTTGGATGGCGTCCGCAATCGCCTGCCCGTGCCGGTTGGGAATGCCATCAACCGTGACCGTGTCCAAGGTGTCTGGAAAGAGCGTGAGATCGGTCCAGAACACCCCTTGGCGGATCCGCAATGGGTTCGCGCCCGCAATGCGGGTGGTGTGCAGGTCTCGGCCCACGGTGAGTTCCACCAAATCGCCTCGGAGACGCAGCGTCCAACTGCCCGAGCCCGTGAACCGCTGCCCCCAGATCGAAGGGCCCCATTCCATGTCCTGCGCCATGCCTGCGCCCAATCTCCGCCCTTGTGCGCCTTGGGCCGCCGATCGGCACACAAATGGCGCCCAAGCAGCCTAGCGGCAGGCGGGCGCAGGCGACCAGTGGTCTGGTGCACGGTTCTTTGTCGGGAGGGCACCGGTATAGGGGCGGTAGGGCACGACTTGTGCCCCGTCAGTGCGCGTGGCTGTGCCGTGCCCAGTTCCATAGGTGTGCGGCCGCCAGCAGCAGGCTTCCGGCCACGGTAACGGCGACCTCATGTGCCGCCACCGCCGACGTCGCCCCAAGGGCCAAAGCCAGCAGTCCGCCGGCAGCCAACGCGACAACGCCAGCCGTGAGTGTGCGGGCCCTGTGTGCCCGCCAAAGCGCAAAGCTTGTGGTCGGCACAGCTGCCACCACGAACGCCGTGTGCACCCACTCAGCCCCCGCCCATGCTGCCAAGCTGGGCAGGAGCACGGCCAGCATGGGCAGGGCCAGACAATGCGCCAGACACAAGCCTGACAGCGACAAAGCGGCGAGATCGCAACGTGCGTGGCGCATGAAGGGCCTCCTTTTGTGATATGTTATAACATATCAAAATAGTAGGAGAGTTGGCGCCCAATACGAATGTGGCCGGGGTGCTGTTTGCGCGTGCGTGCGCGCACAGTCCATCGCGCCACGACAATCCTGCGGCCACCGCATGCGCAGCGTTGTGGCACCCTCCCAATGGCCAAAGCGCAATGCCATTGGAGGGCGGGCAAGGATGCAGGAGACAACCAAAAACTATCTCGCTTACATCGGCAAAACACTGGCCGACTCAGCGCGCCTGACCCCAAGCTTCAAAGAAGGCACCGTTGAGATCAGCTTCAACGAACTCGACCAAGGGGCCATCGCCGCAAACGCCGCCAAGGCCATCCACGCGCTGGCCAAGTCGCAGGGCAAACAAGCGGATGAGGCCGCCGATCAGTTGTGGCCCATCCGTGTCGTTGTCATCCCGCGTCTCTACGGGCTGCGCCCCAGCCACGGTGTGCAGAGAACCGATCTGCCCGAAATGGTTGCCCCACTGTTGCTCATGGCAACAGTGGGCCGCGACGGAACACTGTCGCCAGATCAGGAGATGCAGACCCCAGCGATCATCCCCCGCGACATGCTGAGCCCCAACCAAAAGGGAGTCTTTGTTGGGGATGTTGCCGACGCCGACGTTGCCTATGCTGAGGCCAACGCCACCCCCTCCACATGGTCGGAGTTCACCGCACAGGGCTTTGCGCTGGTTGAAAAGGTCACTGGGGTCTTGCTCCCCGAATTGTCCATCGATGGCTATGAGCCAAAAGGAACAGCACTCATCGGTGTGGCAGGCAGCTTCCCAGCCACGAGAGCTGTGCGCAAGCTCGTGGACGCGCTGAAAAACGAAGGAAAAAGCGCCCCGCCGCTGTTGGAGTGCCTTTTGTCCGAAGCGCAAGACCGCCCCTTGCTGACAGCCGCGGAGCAGCTCAAGGCAAGTGCTGACCATCTGGGGCAGATGGAATGCCGCTACGCCCTCTCCCCCTCTCAGCGCGAAGCGCTGGCACACCATCTCGAACGCAAGGACCAGCGATCGGTGCTGGCCATCGATGGTCCGCCGGGCACGGGAAAGACCACATTGCTGTTGAGCGTGATCGCCACGCAGTGGGTGAAGCGCGCGCTGGAGAAGGGCGAGCCGCCTTTGACCATGGCGAGCTCCGCGACCAATCAAGCGGTCACCAACATCCTCGAAGCCTTCTTCAAGGTGAAAGAGCGGGATGGGGCCTTAGCTGGTCGTTGGCTGGATGAGATCAAAAGCTATGGTCTCTACCTGCCCGCGTTCTCCCGCACGGACACATTTGAATTCCCTGTCCAAGAACTCAAAGCCACCAAAGACGGTTTTGTGTTCGACGCCAAAAAATATGAGAACAAGGCCGATCTGGAGCAGGCACGGAAAAAATTTCTGTCGCATGCACAAGCCGCTTTAGATTTGGCAGACGGTGCAACGCTCCAAAATGCGCTGGACGCGCTGCACGACAAGATCGCGCAGGCGGTCCAGAAGACCAAGGGAGCCATCCTTGCCGTGCATGAGCTGCTGGCGCTGTGTGGCAGCGAAAACTTGTCCAGTGCCGACATCAATGCGTGTGCGGATCGGCTGGCGTCGCAGAAAGAGCTGTCTGGACAAGAACAGGCCATATGTGCGGAACGCGCAGTCGGGTTGAGATGGATCCGCGCGCAGTGGGCGGAGCATCAGGCCCAAGAACCGTGGTGGATGGGGCTTCTGAGCACCATCGGCTTGTCAGCGCAGCGCAAAGCACGTGACCGGGCGTTTTGCGCCAGAACGGCATCCACGCATGACCACCTCGTGGGCGATTCGTTTGCGGAACTGGCAGGGCGCCTGCAGGTCGAGCAGTTCATTGCGGCTGTCGTGGCACAGGCCAAGCAAGAAGAAGCACAGGCATCCGAGCGCTTGTCAGAAGCGGACAGACAGGTGCGGCAGCTTGCGGCTTTGACCCACGCAGTGCGTGACGTGCTTGGCGGCGGGGAGCCGACGGTTGAGGCAGTGCAGTCGGCGCTGGACCTTGGGCCAAGATACGAGGCGTTTAAGCTCGCCACCCACTATTGGGAAGGTCGCTACCTCCAGTTCGTTGGGCAAGCGCTGCAAGCCCAAGATGAGATCCCCAACAAGAAGTCCCCCGAGAAGCTGCGCGCTCTGTATCGCCGTCTGGCCATGCTGCATCCGTGCTTTGTGGCAACCCTTTTCACGCTGCCGGATCGCATGACCGCATGGCTGGGAAAGGAGATCCCGTTGCTGGAGGAAATCGACCTCCTGATCATCGATGAAGCTGGGCAGGTGCCACCCGAAATCGGTGTGCCGGCATTTGCCTTAGCCAAGCAGGCGGTGGTGGTCGGAGATGTCGATCAGATAGAGCCGGTATGGTCGGTGCCCATGCCCATTGACGCGGCCAACGCCGTGCACAGCGCAGTGGCGTCCCAAGACACGCTCGAAGCCTTCTTTGATTCAGGCATATCCAGTTCCAGTGGCAGCCTCATGCGTGTGGCCCAGCGTGCAATGGTCTTTGCCAAGCACCCTGAGCGTGGGCGGGGCATGTTCCTCTCTGAACACCGGCGCTGCTGGACGGAGATCATCTCGATCTGCAACGCGCTGGTGTATGGCGGGCGCCTGCGCCCCATGCGCGAAGAAGATGGCCCGCGAAAGATCACGCCCTCTCTTGGCTTTGTGCACATCCCCGGTGAAGAAACGTCCCAAGGTGGCAGCCGCCAGAACAAGATCGAAGCCGAAGCCATTGCGCAATGGATCGCGCTGCGGCGGGAAGACCTCGAAGCGGCATACCCCAAAAAACCGCTGGGCAAGATCATCGCTGTCGTGACCCCATTTTGTGCCCAGAAAAGAGCCGTCAATGACAAGCTGAACGAGGCGCTGGGCAAAAAACACGGAATCACGGTGGGAACTGTGCACGCCCTTCAAGGGGCGGAGTATCCGGTCGTCATTTTCTCGCCCACGTATGATCAGCGCGTGGTGCCGGGCCAAACGTTCATGGACCGCAACCGTTCGATCCTCAATGTGGCCATCTCACGCGCGCAGGACGCGTTCTTGGTCTTTGGCAACATGCGTGTGTTTCAGCCACAAGGCGCGAATCCGTGTGCCGTGGTCGGAAAAATGCTCTTTGCCTCAGGCGAAGAGATCACAGGCGTTCCCGCACGACTGCTCACGCCACTGAAGGGCATTCACGAGACCAGACTCTACTCCAGCTTGCCCGAGCACCAAGATGTTCTCAAAGAGGCGATCCGAACGGCGAAACGGACCTTGGTGATTGTCTCCCCCTTCGTCAAAGAGTCCGCAATGCACGCGGATGATGTTTGTGCCGAGATCAGCAAAGCCGTGGCGCGAAACGTTAAGGTCAGAGTGGTGTCTGACGCCGGCTTGAACAAGGAAGACGACAACTTTCACCGTTGCGTTGCAGCACTGGAGCAGGCAGGTGCCGGAGTGCGGCTGGCCGAGAAACAAGGTGTCCACAGCAAGGTTTTGCTGGTGGATCGCTCTTGGCTCGTGGTCGGCTCATTCAACTGGCTGTCCGCGGTCCGGAATCCCGCGAACAAGTGGTCGCGCTATGAGTCATCCATGCGCTACGACGGCAGTGAGGCGTTCGTGATGATCGAGAAGACATTGCGCGATCTCAAAGACATTCTCGACGCGCGCTAGGAAATTATTTCCTACGGGGTGCCCTCGGATGGGACGTAGGGACGGGTATCCCAGCTCCCATAGACGGGATTGGGCAAGACTATGCATTCGGTCCCGAATTTGTCTGCCGTGAACGACGTTTGGCTCTGGCCGGGGCAGTCCTTGATGTTGTCGCCGACAAACACTGCGAGTCGAATCGGTGTGGGGCGCTTGAAGGCCTCTCCGCTATGCACCCACTGGAATCTCGGTTCCTTGTTGGTGTCCACGCTGCCGTCCACACCGCTGTTGGGATTGACCAACTTCGCGCACAGCAACGCGTCGTAGGGAACCTTCTGCTTGACTAGGTTGCTGCCGGTTTCTTTGCAAGTGGTCTCACTGCGGTTGCTGACGATCGCAATCAGGCCGCCCCGCAAGCGCACTTCGTTGAGAAATGCGACAGCCTCTGGAAAGGCTAGGGCCTTCTCCTCTTTGACCCATGCGTTCCAATTCTCCTGCGACCACTTTTCGTAGGGCGGCAGACCTCTGGCCAAGCGCTCTTGGTAGGCCATGTTGTCCAGCACCGTTTCATCGGCATCGACCACGACCGCCCACGGTCCCTCCTGTGAGTCCACGCCCGGAAGCCGCGCAGTGGCTTGTCTGTATGCTTGGGCGAACAAGGCCCGCCTCTCGGCCGAGACACGGAACCAGTGCAGCGAGGTTGGGGGGACGAATGCCTTCCCGCTTTCTGGAGGCACTGCGGCCGCTTCTGCGGCTACGGCAGGTGGGGTCTGCCTTGGAGTGGGCTGGGTGGCGCAGCCAGACGAAGCCAAGACCGCGAGCGAAAGAAGCGCAATACCGCTTGTCCTGAGACCGGTGTCCATACAGCCCCCCTGTTTGTTTTCCATGCCAACGGTGTTGGAACTCGGTGGCGGACAGACACATTCCAGCCGGCAAGCCTTGGGATCTGCGTGGCGAATTTTCGCCACGGTCCACCAAATCCGACGATTAAGGTGGCCGTTTTCGTCGTCCGTTTGCGTTCCGTCGCACCCAGACGCGCCATATACTGGAATTCGGCTGTCTGGCGGCGTTTCAGCCGCGAGATACGGGGGCAATCGATCATTCCCTTTGAGACTGGGAGTGCCGCAAGAAATTGTGGCCGCCGGCACTGGAGGGACACTGGGCGCCCGGCTTCAATGGAATGACAACCAACAGGGGGTTGTGTGGACAAGAGCTTGACCGAGCAAATGCAGGAGAAGATCACGGACGGTCTGGAAGGTGCGTTTGATTCGGTGATCGAATCGCGCCGCGCCTACTACGAGAAGAATCCGGGAAAGGTGCCGGGGCCAGCCGCAGTTGATGCCTTGATCCGATCGGTATGCACTCAGAATGCCGCCATATCGGGAGGAGCCGGTCTGGTCCCCGGTCCATTTGGAATGCTCGCGGTGGTGCCCGAGCTGTTGTTGGTGATCAACAACCAGATCAAGTTGATCTACGACATTGGTGTGGCCCAAGGCAAAGGCGAGAAGATCAGCCGCGAGCTGCTGGTAGGGATTTTCATCACTGCTGCCGGCGCCGGAGCTGGTGGGCTGCTGGTCATGCACGGTGGGAAGGTATTGGTTCGGCGTGCCTCACTGCGTGTGATGCAGCGGATCATCGCGTTGCTTGGTGGACGGATCACCCAACAAGCGCTCAAGTCTGCGGTGAGCAAGTGGTTGCCCGGTGTTGGCGCCGCGGCGATGGCTGTTTGGACCGGATACCTCACCAAGCAAATCGGGCAAAGGGCCAGCGAGGTGTTCAAGAAAGACATCGTCGACGAGACCGAACTGCTGGATGTCGCGGAAGATCTCAGCACGTCTGCGGCGTCTGCGGCGTCTTTGGAGAAGGATGAGGAGGGCGACGCGCTTGAGTTTTGCAAGCTGCAGGTCCTGATCGACTTGGCGAAGATCGACGGTCGCATTGACGATGAGGAACGCAGGTTCATCGAATCAGCGTTGGAGAGCGCTGAGCTGACACCAGCGCAGCGGGAACAGCTTGGCGCGTCCCTAGCGGGCAAGTCCCAGGATTTGCGTGGCTTAGATGCACTGGCGGCCAAGCCAGACAGTGCGATCGCGTTGTTGTCGAACATGGTCGTTCTGGCCAAGAAAGACGGCGACTTCCATGTGACTGAGAGGCTCTACATCAAGCGCGTGGGCGAGCTGCTTGGTTTTCGACCAGAAGAGGTCGAAGAGCTCGCTGCTTTAGAGTGATCGAGTTTCTGCTGCGCCGTCCTCTATGTTGAGCGCGATCAAAGACGATACGCTCAATCTAGAGGTAAGTAATTTCGAATGAGTAGGGGTATTTTTCATATGTCAGACATAACTATATATTCTTTCTACAACAATAAGGGCGGGGTCGGTAAAACAACTCTGTGTCAGAACGCCGCGTGCCTCTATGCGGAAAATCATCCCGAAAAGCAAGTCCTAGTTATCGATCTTTGTCCTCAGGCAAACATCTCCCAGTTCTTGCTCGGGGGCGGCCCGGCGGGATATGAGGCAAACCAACAGTTGCAAACGACAAGTTCACGAAAAAATATTGTCGGATTTGTTGATTTCCTCCTGAAGGGCGGGTCTGGCTTTACAACGTTGAGGCGATCTTATGCTGTGCGAGTGAGTGATCACAATGATCATGTTTCGGATAATTTGTATTTAATTGCCGGCGATTCTTTTCTTGAGTCATTCTCGCTGGCGCTTAACTATGCCGTTATAAATCCCGCAAACACTAGGGCGTGGGTCGAGTATATGACGGCAATCAGGCGCTTGTGTGAGCTGGAGTTCAAAGAAGACGAATACGATTCGCTTACGGTTTTTATCGACTGTAATCCGAGTTTTTCTATTTATACGCAGATGGGCTTGGTCTCTTCTGATTATTTAGTGGTTCCCATGATGGCCGACTACAGTTCCCTTGAGGGTATTAAGGGGGTAATGAGTCTATTGTATGGCGCGTATCCTTCTGCGGCACTGCAGAAATATGCAGAGGACGTGATGACATTCAATAAGCAGATTAGTCAATATGGGTTAGAGCTTCCGGTGATGTATGAGTTTGTCTTTAATAACTTTACCTCCAATGCTGGTGTGGCTACCGCTTATGAGGCGGTTCGCAATGAGCTGGTAGCGTTCTGCTACGAAACTTTTGTGAATAACCCGACTCTCTTCGCGAAACCTCCGCAGAAAATCGAAAGCGGCGAGCATTGGGAGGATGTGTATGTGGCGAACACCAAGGACTTCCACACCTCTGGAAAGGTTTCGGCCGGGCTTGGAATTCCTCTTCATAGACTTCCAGAGAAAACGGACTATGCGATGCCTGATGGAACGCCTATCAGTCTGCCAGTCGGGAATTACAAGCTAGCACTAGAGCATGTAAGGGAGTTTGTGGATCAGTTGATCTGAACTTTAAGTCTGACCATGGATGGCGTTCTGTGGATACGGCGACGCCTCCACTGCGGTCTGATCGGAGGCAACTTAGCTCAGTAAATTGTGGCTTGTGCGTAGAGAAAGTCGAGCGAGCTGTGCTCAAAGCAAAGTTGACTTGCGTAATGCTGCTTGGGGGCGCCCCCCGCTAGGGGGCGGGCTCCCCGCGGTGGGGCCACAGCTTTGTGGCAGCCGCATGCAAAGGTAGGTGGCGCGGCCGCGCTCCCAACTGTGGGGCTTGTGTGTGACAGGGGGGGGATTGCCGCGCCGTATCAGATGCTAGATGGCTTTCTTTCGGCCGGTAAAGATGCCTGCGCATCCGCAGAACCTCCAACTGCTTGTGCCAGTGCTTTGCGGTCCTCTTCAATGATGAACTCTTGCAGGACATCCCTGATGTCTGAATTGGGCCGGCTCCAAACCAGAGGGGCGAACTCGCGCCCACGCTCGACAGCGGCTTGACGCCCGAGGGTAGGCGCCTCGATCGCAATATCGGTGATCTCATCGATCATCCTTTCGTTTGCCTTGGGTGCGGCAAAGCGTCGAATGCCTTCGTGCAGGTCTGGGCGTTCGTGCCACAACGCTGCGATCTTCTGGAACATGAGCTCACACGTGGCGGCATGCATGAGCTCCCGTTCCCACCACTTCAAAAGCTGTTCCATGTTGTCAAAGTGTTTTGCGTTCTCTGCATCTCCCTTCAAAGAAAGGGACTGCCCCTCACCACTCGGGTAGGGTGGTGAAATGTCCAGTCCAATCGCAAAAAAGTATGCAGGTATCAAATGTGGGCCCATCGTGTGCCTCCGTGGTCTTTGTTTTTTCTAATCGACTCAGCCGGAAAGTCAACGCGAGGTGCTGAGCCTTTGCAATGTTCTGTGCGTTGACTGCGGCTCTGTGTTCCCCCTTAGTCAACACCGCTTGGTGGGTCTAAATCGAACGACGAGCACTTCCGCCGCGCTGCCTATTTCCCCAAAAGATTCAAGCATCAATTGCAAAGCCGCCTCTTCGTCGTGGCCGCCAGAACCTGCGCCAATGATCGGGAACGCCACCGACTTGATGTTGTTCTGCGCGACGATATCCATCGCGGAGCGCACGGAGTCATGAATAGACCGCCGTGAACTGCGCCAGAGCATGTTGATCCCTGCCACATGGATGATGTTCTTGAACGGCAAACATCCCGCGGAAGTGATCGCGGCCCCGCCCAATGCAATAGGGCCGACACGGGCCAGTTCTCGAAAGGGCCTTGTCCCACCCCGATGCTTGATGGCGCCCGATACGCCTTGCGGCAGCAGCAGCCACCACGGAATGATGTTGCGGTTCCACGGGTTGACGATGGCCTCCACATCCTGATCGAGGAGATCGCCGTCTACGATCACGGGATGGGCGCGCAGTGGTGGTTCGGTGTTGTTCTTCATGTGGGTCTTCCTATGTGTGGTCGGATGGATGGCGTGTATGAAACCTTCCGCGAAGACAGCGAGCCAGCGCGGACATCTGTCCGCGCCAGCCGCTGAAGTTCTTACGGGTAGTGCTTGACTTTGTCCTTAAGCAAGTCATCGAACTGTCCCTTGATGTAAACAGGCAGTGCCACGTTCGGCTTGAATAGTTCGAGAAGCTCCTTCTGTTGGTCGCGCAGCTCTTGGGCTTGGATGTGGTAGTAGTGCTGATGCAACACAGGAACTGCGTGCTTGACCGAGTGTCCCGTGATCAATGCAATGTCTACGTCCCGCACTTTCTTGCGCAGCAGCGTCGTGGCGAATGTGTGGCGGAATGCGTGGAACGCCACGCCAGCAGGAATTCCAAGGCGGCGCAGGTATGGGGCGAACTGGTTCATCAACCCTTGCCCATAGCGGCCATTCGGCAAGCCGGTCTTCTTGTTGACGCCGGCGGAAAGGTTCGGAAACAGGCGTTTGCACTTATGGGTCTTCAGGTCGCTGATGAAGTCCAAAAAGCCTGCGTCAATCAGTTCCTGAGGGATCGGGAGCGTGCGGCGCGCTGATTCGCCCTTCAGACTCTGTCTGCTCACCGCTCGTCCGCGGCTGGACAGATCTTCGTCGGCGGTTTTTTGGATCGCAATGCACCACGTGCCGTTTTCGCAGACGATGTCCCTGACCTTCAGTTGCGCGACCTCATTGACGCGCATTGCTGTGTGCATACCGAGCATCGGCGCCCACCAGCGGTGCGGATACTTCATCGCCCATGGGATGAACGTTTTCGGGTCGAAGATCTTTTGCAGATCCGCTGCCGTATAGAACCGCTCAGGCTGGCTGGGGTCGCTGATCAGGTCGGACTTGATCGGCTTGAATGCCGCAAGCGGCGATCGGCCAATGGCGCCAGCTTTCGTCAGGGCATTGAAGAAGGCATTCAAAAACCGGCGGTGGCGTTCGAGTGTGGCTGCGGCCGGCGACCGCTTGCCAGCAATCTTCCCGATCTCGATCAACTCTTCCGGGGTTTTTGTCAGCAACGATGGATTGGTCATGCAGTCTTCCGGTGCCCACCGCAAGAGCTCCCACATCTTGTGGATGTCAGCATGGTCAATGCGCGAGACCGGGACATCACCTGTCACCCGCATCAGAAGTCCCAAGGTGCGCGTATAGGCTTTGACGGTAAGGGTGCTTGAATTGCACCGCTCCAAGTCTTTGAGGAAGTCGCGCATCTCCAACGAAAGCACGCGGGCGGGTGCATGCAGCGCAAGTTGCTGTGGATAGCGTGTGCCGGCGCGCGATGGGCGGCGGGTCGCTTCGGAAACGTAGTTCAGCGTCTCTTGGAAGCGGATGGCACCTGCATCCGAGTAGATGTTCGCGTTGTGCATTTTGAAACGGCCGATGTTGATGCACGCGATTGAGAAGAGCGGCAGCGAAGAGTTGCTGTGGGGTGTTGTCATGTTTTAATTCCAGTCGCGACCGATTGTCGCCAACTGGTGATACGAGCATTTTTTTTGCTGTCAATAGTCTATTTTTTGATGCGTTATTTGCCTCCGGGTTGGGGTGGTTCAGTGGCGCAGATCGCGCATAAGTTGGCTGACTAATTTTCCTTTTTTATATCTGGAAAATAGCTGTTTTATCGATGTTGCCTATGTTCGCTTTTCCTTGTTGTTATATAACAAGGTGTACTCTTTAAGAATCACTGTGCTACCTGAAAGGAAGCGGATACATTGTCTCTCTCAAGAGATTTTGGACGCGCAGGAACTCTTTCAGAGGTGAAGTCAGTTGGTCAGAAGTGGGCCCGCCGTGTGCCCGGGCAGCAGACGCGCACAAACCCTCCGGCACCAGAATGGCCAGACGCGCGATCTGCGGTATGCGGTTGAGCTGTCCCAATGTCCACTCCAATAGCCACGTGTTTCATTCGTAGCGCGGAACAGTGGAGAGTCAAGCCGCTGACCGGATCAGATACCGCATCGACGCTGCATTGTTTCCGAGAGCGGCGAGCGAGAGCTGGTTGCGGTGACCACCACTGGAGGCGCGGGACACGCGTGGAAGATCTTGTGGTGGGGCGGCGCGGCCTGTTTGGCCGCCTTTCGTCCCCTCAGTGCTGGCGGCATCGGCTCCAATAGGCTGGGGCGGCTGCGGCCCAATTGCCGCCGGCGGCTCTTCCCACGCGTGATCTTGCGGCGGCAGTCACTCTCAGGGATGACCGGTCGCTCAGTGGCCTATTTGACCACTTGACGCGGGGTAGGGCGCCACCGCTATTTTTCCCCCATATTGGCCATTCAACGACCTAAGGAGGGGGCTGTGGCTCAGAAGGGCAGCGAGGAGAGTATTCGGGGACAGGTGCGCAGCATCGCATCGAAGTTCATCAAGTCCAAGTCGGGCGAGGTGTCCTACTCCGAGATCATGAGTCATCTCTACGAGCAGCTGCCGTCGGCGAACAAGAACACGCTGCTTGGTGCCATCAACGCCTTCCGCGCCGATCTGCCCAAGGACATCGGCCGGCCCGGCCGAGGCGTGTTCGTTTTCAATGCCAGTCCGAAACGCACGACGGGCGCGCCGAAGAAGGCAGCAGCCACGAAGAAGGCCGCGCCCGCGCCCAGAGAAGAGGCCTTCTATGAGCCGTTTGCCGATTGGCTAGTGAATGAGGTCGAGGAGGCGTCGGAAGCCTATGCGCTGGGCGGCAAGATATCCAACGACAAGTGGGCAACACCGGACGTGGTTGGTTTGTATCAACCCGCACGCGGCGACCACATCCAGTTCCCCACCGAGATCTTGGCCGCAGAGATCAAGGTCTCGGCCAAGGATCTGATAACCGCATTCGGTCAGGCCTGCGCCTACAAGCTGTTCGCGCACCGCGTGTATCTGGTGGTTCCGCGGCCAGCGTCCCAAGACATCCTCAGGCGTCTGGATGCCTCCGCAATCAACCTCGGGATTGGCTTGGTGGTGTTTGACCCCAATCCGCGCAAGCCCAACTTCTCGGTGATGGTGCGCGCCGGCAAGGGTGAGGTGGACTACTTCTACACCAACGACATGATGGACAGGGTCGGGGACCTGTTTGGCACCCCCCCTCATCGTTAGCGCCGCGGAAAGCGTCGGCAGCGCGCGCCACACATCAGTTGATCGAGCGGGGCTCTCAAGTCTTGTGAGGTAGTTGTTCTTGACGGAAGAGGGGCGGCTGCAAGGTGCATAGACCGCCTCAGCTATTTAGATCTGGCGTAAGGATGCGGGCACTCTGGTTCGCTTGATGTCAGGAGGACATATGGACGCACTGAAAAGTTTACTTTCAGATCTTCGGTCGACGGTGAGGGATTTGTTCGAAAAAATTAGATTTTTTCAGTTTGAGGAGATTTCAGGCGACGACAAAAATATCGTCGTATTTTGCACTGTGCTTGTTTCAGCGTCGGCCCTAGCTCTCACCCTATGGGAATTGCCGCTGTATGCAAATCAATTAATACTGTATGTTCTGATGATGACTAGCTTTCTGTTGGGGTTCTGCAACTCTGTCAGGGCAAAGACGTGGGGAGTCCTTTTTTTTATAGCAAACACAGTAATTTGGTGGATGGACACATATAGGGTTGTGCGAGATGTCAGTGGGGTTGGCCCGTGACAGGGCTTGTCAGGATAAGCGTCCACACGCAGATGTGCAGAATAAATAGCGTGAAAAGCATGATGTCGAGTATTGTGACGTTGAATTTTTTCGACTGACTTTTTTTCATAATTTCCTCTTCAGTATTTGCCTCCTCTGAAGCTAACAATACTTTTTGTTCTGTCAAGTCGAAGCCCCGCGCGTGAATACATGGCACTTGGTGCTCCGACGGGCGAAGAAAAAGAAACACCCAGTCCACTGCTTCGCTACCAGATGGGTCAAGGAATTTCAACGCGCCTTGCCCGCACCGGGGCGAAGCCCACGGTCGATAAGGAGATGTCGATGTCACTGAAGGACAAAGTGGCGGAAATTGCGCAGATCGCACGCGTTGCCGGAATCGAGGCCGCGGGCTTGAAGTGGTATCGAGGTGTATCGAACTTATGGTTGCAGGACCATCGTAGGGGCGGGCGAGGGCGCGATCATGTTTGATCTATGCCTATTTGACCTTGACAACACCCTTCTTCGCACCGATGACCTAGAAGACATTAGGCTTCAGGGCTTAGGCCGGATTGGCGACCCGAACTACGCAAGTCAGTTGGTTGGTCGTTTTGGCGTAAGCGGTGAACGTCATATCTATACTCTCCAGCATTTGTCGAGCCTTCGTTCAAAATGGCCAAATATGCGCTTCGGAGTTTTCACCCGAGCTCCGCGGGCTTATACGAACGCCATAGTTCCACACGCATATCCGAACTTCCTTTGGGATGCCGTCATCTGCTTCGAGGAGGTTCAAAAAGGGTTCCACAAGCCAAATGGCGAGGGCATTCGGATGGCGATGAATCAGTTCGGTATACGCGATCCTCAGCGGGTGGTAATGGTGGGTGATGAATCGGCGGACGTGCGTGCTGCATACAATGCTGGGTGCTATGCCGTCCTCGATAAAGCATCTTGGCCTTTCAGATGGGATGGAAATAAGCACTGGCGAGCTCTTGAATTGATCCCGGATGCCGTAATCGAGGGGCCAAATGAGCTTTTACCAGTTTTGAGTGATATCGGAGCCCATGCACCGAAATTGGAGTGGGAGTTCAATCTCTCCTTTAACGGGATCGGACAACCTCGTTTTAGCGAAATAAATCATTTCTTTCCGCGAGAGCTGGGTTTGGACAATGAGCACGTAAAGATTTCTTCCGCTGGGCGTCATTTCTCGGATTGGGGGTCTCTGGATGCGCGAAGGGTTTGGCACGATCTGACCGCGAATTTGCACCAACACAAAGACGCAGTGGATTTTCCAGTGCAGTGGTGTAACACCGTCCATGACTTCGTGCGGAAGTCATTTCCGCTGCTGAATTTTTTCAAGCAGTCCGTTACCGTTGCGGCCATACCTGCTCGCCCCGATAGGCTTCCACGCATGCAGCATTTCATTGTGCAGCTTTACAATGATTTTCGCGGCCGCCCACCCTTGGGGGCAACGCATGATGCTGTGCAGTTCAGCACGACGCTGCTGGGCTACACTGCTGGGGTCAGGTCACACAGTGGTGATCATCTGAAGCGCCTTGAACGATTTGAGAATGTGCGTGATCATCTTGTTGTTGCAGACGGGGCCAACGTTGCAGGAAGAGATTTTGTTATTATCGATGATATCTGCACCAGTGGCGCGACGTTGATGTATGCAGAGAAGAGGTTGAAGGAGGCTGGGGCACGGAAGGTGGTGCTGTTCTCCCTTGCCAAGAATGTGAGCAACGTGCTTTGAGTGTGATTTCCGCAGAAACCGGTAAGTTGCTTGCGCTGTCGATGCTAAAAGGCGTCGGGCCGGCAACACTGCGCATGGCGCTCAATGTCGCAAATTTTGCTAGCGCTTCGATTGAAGAAATTGGTAAGCAGGTGCCTCGATTGACTGCTGTATGTCAACCAGTATTCTGGCTGGAGGCTTTGGAAAAGGCGGAGGCGCAGGTCGATCAGGCGGAGCGAGCTGGAGCGCGCATCATTTCTGTGCTCGATTCAGATTATCCCGCGCTGCTGAAGGCAACCAAAGACGACCCTGTAATTCTTTACGTAAAGGGGCATTTCTCAACGACCCCGGAGCGGTCAGTGGCGGTGATTGGCACGCGCGAGCCCACTAAACATGGAGTAATGATTGCTGAGCGCATCAGTCAGTTCTTAGTAAGTAGTGGTTGGTCTGTGGTGAGCGGGTTGGCTTTAGGATTAGACGCAATTGCGCATCGGGCGAGTGTGGCAAACGGGGGGCACACTATTGCGGTGCTGGCGCATGGTCTGCACACAGTTGCACCATCCAAACATCGAGCGTTGGCGCAGGAAATATTAGATAAGGGCGGGGCGCTTGTTTCCGAATATCGGTTCGGTGTAGATCCGCGCCCTGAGCTTTTCGTCAAACGTGATCGCATTCAGGCTGGCTTTGCGCAGGGTGTGGTTATGGTTCAGTCTGATTTAAAGGGCGGTAGTCTCCACGCATCGCGCGCCGCATTGGGCTACGGGCGATGGTTGGCTGTGCCCGAGCCTACGCGAGTTGATGGCTACAACGTTGAGCCCAAGGTGCAAGCCAATGCGCTGATCGCATCCGGAGACAACGAAAAAATGAGTGAGCTGTTGCAATGTCCAATGTCTGCGCTGCAGAGGCTAATTGTTTTGCGAAGTCGCGATGATTACCCGAAGTTGCTTAGGACAACTGGGGTGTCAGATGTCAGTTGCGTCAATCAAACGGGTCTTCTGTAGTGGTGAAATAACTGACTACGAGATCAGGTCGGAAGATCGGTAGATTTATGCTCTAGCCTCACGAGACATTCGGAGGAGGCAAAGTAGGTGGGGCCAACGATCCGGTGTGGCGCTATAAGGAGCACAGGACCAGCAATCCCGGGGCCAAATTTTTCGTCTTGCCTTATATCTAGCAAACGCGGTTCGGGTTGCATGGGATGGAAAGGGCGCTGCGTCTCGAACTTAATGATCAGGTTGCTCTTGACGATCGGCCTGCGCGTGAGTGGCTTTGTGGCGATCCAAAGAGTATTGCCATTATCATGAAATATAAGCTGGAAGATTGGCCGCAGATGCCTGTAAAGTATTTTTCTGGCCAAGATAGTATTTATCGCGCCTACTTGTGTGGCCTTATATCTGCGCCATTATCTGGGTTTGATGATTAGGAAGGCGCAGAGATAAAGTCAGCAATCTGTAATGGATGCCCCATTGCGTTCAGGAAATCGGGGGGCGTTCGTCCGACCAGATACACGCAATCTGGCGCCCTGCCTCTGGCCGTGATCGAGCCGGCCCCTATCGAGTGGCAGCTTCTTCCTAATCGCGTTGGCAGGCCGGCAAGCCGTCGGCAGGCGGCTACTTTCCCGCGGGCGCCTTCTGCGCCACAAAGTCGAGCAACACGCGCACGGCCTCCTCGCGCTCCGCCAGCGGCAGCTGGGCCAGTGCATGGATGGCGTTGGCCACATGCTCGTCTGGGGCCACCAAGTAAGCCATCGGCAGCCCTAGGGTCTCGGCCAACTTGCCCAGCCCGTCCAGATCAATGCCGCGGGCCTCGCTTTCGTAGCGGTTGATCCGGCTGGACGCCAGCGTCTTATCCAAGCCCATGGCAATCCCCAAAGCCCGCTGGCTCTCGATCCCACGCAAGGCGCGCGCCTGCTTCAGGCGGGCCGCGAACAGGCTCCTTGCGCTGGGAGGGGGCTTGGGCACTTAAACGGAAGCGATATGGGATCCCGGACAGCATGACGGCCCGACTACCTCTGTGGCAGACTCTTCCTGAAAGGTAGCACCCCAAGGCCAGCTCCACCACAAGGAACTTCCCATGAAGAAAGTGACATTGGGCTACGCCGTCCTGCTCTGCGCCGCCTCCGCCTCCAGCCACGCCGCCGACGGCCGGGTCTGCACCAGCGACCCGTCCAGCGGGCAGGAAATGATGAAGACCCTCGACGCCGCAACCGTCTTCACCTGCGAAGGCATGGAGGGGAAGCAGCGGATCTCCGGTCTCTACAAGCAGGGCTGGTCGGTCGCGCAGGTCTTGCCGGCCTCCCGTTCTGACGATGGCCCGATACGCACCTACTGGGTGCTTGTCATCGAGAAGCGCTGACGCTTTGCCAGCGCACAAGGAGGCCTCATGCTTGCCGCGTTCGGACGCTTGACCCTTGGCTCCACCACGCCCACCAAATGGACGTTCCTTCTCCCCATGATCATTGGGGCTTTGGGCGTCCCCATCGCCGTGCTTGACCCAATCCTGAGCATGTTCTTCCCCGCCAGTGCGATCGCATTGGTGGTGGGTGTGGTCGGCGCGCTTTATCTCCTGTTCTTCGGCCACATCCGCCGCGCGGCCGTCTTCCTTGCCGGCGGCCTTGTGGCCATGGCTGTGTGGCTGCCGTTGTCACTGTTCCTGCAGTCGCTCTTCCACTGAAGCAAGATTGACGCGTGAAGAATTTGGGCCCCGCTCCGCGGGGCCTTTTTATTGCA
>OKVI01000693.1_pt1 | contig 18931 bp, 18 predicted proteins | sample 1607001 | NCBI WGS metagenome assembly OKVI01 (sample SAMN03281018, study PRJEB24777) | human gut metagenome | isolation source: fecal sample PR128 from 1 month old male Malay infant, vaginal delivered...
CTGGAAAAATTGCGATCGAGGCGATACCATTTCCGGTTCAAACCACAGGCCAAACTGAAGGCCAAGGCTATGAATTTCCTCAGCAAAATGCCCTAAGCCATCCGGAAACTTATGCTTATTTGTGAACCAATCCCCCAACGAACTTAAATCATTGTCGCGGGTACCAAACCAGCCATCATCAAGGACAAAACAGTCAACCCCCACCTGACGCCCCAACTTAGCCAGATGCAGCAGCTTTTGTTCATTCAAGTCAAAATAGGTCGCTTCCCAACTGTTCAAAACAACCGGACGCGGCTTTTGGCGCCATTGCGGGTCAATAATATGCCGGGCCACAAAACGCTGATTGACTTGGGACAACCCTGCCAGTCCCGCTGAGCTAAAGCTTAAGACCATTTCAGGGGTAGTAAAACTGGTTTTCGGATCTAGTCGCCAGCTAAAAGAAGCCGGATGAATGCCAGCCAAAAGCCGCGTCTGATCCCATTCATTAACTTCAATGCTATCCAGAAAATTCCCCGAATAGACTAAGTTCGCACCGTAAGCATCGCCAACAGCAAATGGTTGTCCGGCTGCGTGCAGTGCGACGAACGGATTTTGTTCATGACTCGACGCCCCGCGCAAAGATTCCACTGAAAACGTTCCTTGCGTCAAAGGCTGTGTCTGAATATGCCGCTCTTTGGCCCAGTTACCTGACAAGTGAACAACATCATAACGGCCTTGGGGTAAATTCAGCGCCCCGCTCAACATCCGCTCAATCATAACCGGCTCAGCACCTTGGTTCGTCAAAGTAGCTGCCCGAACGACCGTGGCACTATCCGAAAAAATCGTATACTGCAGTGTTAGTAATAACTGCGCCGTTTTATCTTCAAGGTGAATCGTCAAAACATCGGTCAGGGCTGGATTACCAAAGCTCGTTGGATGATGCAAATCCCGCATCTTGGTGTGACTCACCTGATAATCTTTAAACACAAAATTCGGATACACGGGCGCGTCTGCTTGCGTCACATTTAAACTGCCTTGCCGAAAATCGCCAGTTCCATAAACCGGATACTCCTGTTGCGCATCACCTAATGCAAACTGCTGATCATCAGAAAAGTTAACCATCCACGCAAACGGGCTGGAGCCTTGTGATAGATAGGTCAAATCAGCAGTCGTTAACGATAATCTGGGGCCAAAATAGAGATGGCCCAACTGACCATTTGGCAATAACGCACAAATATAGCTGATCTTTTGATTATATAAATGAAAAGCATGATCGTCAGTAACATCGATCAATTAGGGTCCCCTTTCCGCGATAAACATCACCTTTGTTATAGCATATAAACTGTTTTGATGTGCCTTTCTATAAGTGGCATTCTGCCGTCAGCATCGGTGTGACAAAAGTACCGTTTTCGTTAAGGCTCGGTTCGACCCATTAAGCAGATCGCGCCAAATGGCAAAATAAAAACGAACTTCCCTTGAAGGAAAAGTTCGCCTTTGGTTAGCTTATTCTGTGACTTGCCGTTTAGGATCCCAACCAGCAATATCCTGCTGCGTAAAAGCATAGGATAACGGTTTGCCATAAGCGGCTGTATACGCTTGACATTTTTGGGCATAATCACGCTGCATCATGTAAAAACTATTGTCGCGCGCCGAAAGCTGCGGATCCGGATAGATTGGATCAAGAACGTGCAAAACATAACGGACTTCACGCAATTGCTGATTCTCACGGACTGGCAGATCACGAATTTCCGTAAAACAGGAGATAATCGGAACGCCCGCCTCGGCAGCATAGAAATAGGCGCCGCGCTTAGGTGGTCGTGGTTTACGATAATTGAACCACATTTCCTGTTCAGGATAGATTAACACCCAGTGATGACCCGCAAACGCCGCATTCAACATTTGTTTAAACGGACCATTTAAGAAACTGGGGCGTCCGGACAGCGGAATCGTATCATCATAGTTCATCACAAAGCCTAGCAGCCCTTTCATTGCCAAGTTTGTATCCTGACTGACAATATACATGCGGTGCCGTCCTGCCAGATGCACGGCTTTACGCACGGCCATATTTTCAAATGGGCTGAAATGGTTACTCGTGATCACGCCGCCGCTTTTGATCGCCCGAATCTTCTCAATCCCGACTACTTCAACATCTTTGGTCACTTGTAACGCATAGGCATTAACGACCAAGCGACAAACCAGTGTCTTGAGCTTAAATAACTTATCCTGGCGCTGTTGTAAGTAATGTGCCACAATCCGTTGCTCCTCCGACTTGGAAAACACCGGATCATGTTCTTCGACTTTAATATTAAACGCTTTAGCGGCCACCGCACGCCGAATATTGCCAACAACTGCCGCGCGATCCGGACCGACAAACCGGCCCGATTTCATAGCGCCACCTGCTCGCCATGTTTAACGGCATTCAAAATTGTATTCTCCGTGTGGCAAACATCAATAGCCGTCTGCAACATCCCACTCATACTTTGCCGATCAGCCTGCTGATCCGCCAACGTAAATGCCGCCAACTGCTGCTTCAGTTCCGCTTCAAATCCCGAATCCGGTGCATACCGCCAAAAGCGATCGCCTAATTTAGCATGATGATAATGCCAAGGCTTGCCAAACAAATTATAGTGAATCAACTTTCCACCAGCCTCTGCAGCCGCAGGGACCCCGGTTTGCATATTCCAGAGCTTCGGTAAATATTTGATGCGATGTTGTGCGATGACATTGATATAATCCTGGTCGGCAGCAATCATCGTAAAATGGTAAGTCTTCAACAAGTGCAAGAACCGATCGGAAAAATGCTCCTGACGCATCTGCGCAAGATTCATCAACAAGACACCGGAATTAATATACTTACCTGGCTGAATGCCGAAATCGCGTTGAATGTAAGTCATGGTTTCCGGATAAGTCATCATCACCGGATCGGCCACACCAGCAACCAGGTTATCACCCAGATCCGTTGCAAACAAAGTGGTCAAGTCGTCTTCTGCCACCGTATCCGCATCAATATAAATCGCTTTGTCATACTGTGGAAACATATCCGCGATAAACAAGCGAAAATAAATGGTCAGGGTCACGTAATCACCGCGCAGTTTGTTTGTATCACCACTGATTTGTCGTGTGACCTTATCCATCGCGATAAAGCGGATGTCAAAATTGGATGCCCCTAAAGCAGCCAACCGCTTTTGATTGGCGGGTAATAAGCCATTATTAAGAATATTGATTTCAAAATTAACGCGTGGATTTTTATTTGCCCGAATCGAAGTCAAAGCAACGGCCAGACAAGGAACGTAGCCATCATCGACGGAAAAGAAAATTGGAACCGTAGTTGGAGTTGGCATTTAGGACACTTCTTTCAATTTAGGTGCTAGCCGGCGATAATCTTTCAGCAAATCATCATATTCATGCAATCCTAGCTGCTGATGAACGGCATGAATCTGCCACGGCTTGACCGTCACAATGCGAAAACGCGGCCAAAAGCGAAACGATGTCGTAAAGTGCTGAAAAACCGTATCCGGCTCAAGCTTATGCTGCTCATTGTATTTTGGCGGCAGAATCCGTTTACACTTGGCCAGCTTATTTAAAGCACTCTGATCCGGCATAAACAGCCACCGCTGCTGTAACAACTGGCGGCAGCGCGCTAATAAACCATCTGCGCGAATTCTAGCAAGATTCATCAGCAAAACGCCGGAATTGAGATAATCAAACCACATCAACCGGTGATGAAACCACCATTTGCCATAGTGGTCCAACGCACCGGCAATATCAACACCGGTCATGGACTCATGGTAAAACGCAGCAAACGGCCGCCGACAAATGACATCGGTATCCAGATAAAGCATACGATCCGGTAACTGTGGCACCAAATCGGCATACAACCGTAACATACAATAAGGCGTAAACATCGTTGTTAGATTAGCGCGCGGCGGATTTGCCTCAAACAAATTCGTTATATCAATTCGCGTGAACTGATGCGCTGGGTTTTCTTTTTGCATCAACTTGATCATTTGCGCGGCGGTCGCAACTGGAAACGGCTTATAACGATGATCGTTAACTGTCAGTGTCGCGGTCAAAACAAAGATATGCAGCGGCTCACGCGTTTGCCGCATCAAGGATAAGGTTGCAAGCAAAACACCATCTGTCATGTTGGCATCACCGCAAAATAAAATATTCATGGTCACGGTTGCGCCTCCTTTTGCTGCTGATAGTGAATATAGGCAACGTTGCTCAACTTAGCTCGCTTCATCATTACGGTCCGGACTGTGGTTGCTAATTGCTTTTGGCGCACTTTTAATGGCAGCTGCTGATCCGGCCAATAAGGACCATCGACATATAAAATGCGTTTAGGCCGAGGCCACCAGTGTCGCCGTTGATAAGTCATGGTGGTGACAAATACGGGTGCATTTAGTTCAACCGGATAATGAAATGCACCGGACTCAAATGGGCGGATACCGGTATAATATGGCCAAACGTGAGCCTCCGGATAGATCATTACAACTTGTTTGGCCGCAATTAACCGTTTGATTTCTGCATTAAAGGCGCGTAGTTGGTGCAACCGCTTGGGGACTAATAGACCACCGCCGTATGGAACCAACCGTCCAAGAATCGGGACACTCAAATTTGCCGGTGCCGCTAATGTCGCCACCCGTCGCGCCTGATTAACCCGCATCGGCGTAAAAACATCCCCAAATGGCTGCGTGTGGTTGCCATAAACGAAGTAACCGCGACCGGCTGCTTGGCGTAAAACGCTGCGATGACGCACCTGCACCCCGATGCGGCAATAGCCCTGAGCAAACAGCCACGCACCGGCATAAACCAGATCGGCTTTGAAGCGAAAAACCGATGTCGGCTTCCAACAATAATTAGCAGGAAGCCGATCTTTTTGATTAGGGGCAGTCACAATATCATCGGTTAGTCGCTGATAAGTCACAACTTTTACCACCCAAAGCCCCTCTTCCTGTCGCCAATGTGCGTCATGCCGCTTTTTCCGCTCGCCGCAGCCGCCGCAATATAAAGAGTGTGGCAATCCACACAATTGCGAAGATCAGCGCCGATAACATTGCGCGATCAAACAACATGATTACTGCGGTTAATAGCAGAAAACCCAGCACAAGATAATCAGCAAATGGGTACAAGGGCATCCGAAAGTCGGTACTGTGGGGATGCAACTTCTTGTACCGCAAATGTGCCAACATGATCATGCCCCAAACAAACAGAAAACTGATCGTTGCCATACTTGAAACCAGCGTGAAAACCGAGCCGGGTAGAAAAAGGTTCAAGACAACCGCTACGGCAATGACACCGGTTGAGACTAGAATCGCCCGGGCTGGCACCTGGCGTCGTGAAAGTTTGGCAGTCCACTGCGCTGATTGACTTTTTCCGTTCAACGTTAGCGAAAATAATAACCGCCCTGTGCTAAAAATAGATGAATTACAAGCCGAGGCCGCCGCGGTTAATACCACAAAGTTAATAATATCGGCCGCAAACGGAATCCCCACATTATTAAAGACTTCAACAAACGGACTGTTAACCGGGGAGACATGCCGCCATGGATAAATACACATGATGACAAACAAGGCCCCCACATAAAACAGCAAAATCCGCATTGGAATTTCATTGATCGCTTCCGGAATCACCTTATGCGGATTTTTGGTCTCACTAGCAGTCAAGCCGACCATTTCAATGCCGACAAAACTAAACACAACCATCTGCAGCGACATGAGAAAACCACCAACGCCTTTAGGGAAAAAGCCGCCATCGTTAACAAGATTGTCAAGACTGGCATGACCAAGTGGCGTTTTAAAGCGAACAATTACCATGAAGATGCCCAAAACAATGAGTCCAATGATGGCCACAATTTTAATCAAGGCAAACCAGAATTCGGCTTCTCCAAACAATCCGACACTGACCAGATTCAACAACAACAAGATCGCTAAAGCAATTAAACCGGGTAGCCACTGCGGCACATCAGGCAACCAGAAACGAATATATAATCCAATCGCCGTCACTTCAGCCATCGCAAGTGCTACCCAGCATATCCAGTAAGTCCAGCCAGTCACCCATCCGGCATCCTTACCCAAGTATTTTGTGATGAAATCAATAAAAGTATGTGAATCCACATCAGACATCAACAACTCGCCTAATGCGCGCATTAGCAAAAAGCAAATGCCACCAGTTATTAAATAAGCAAATAAAATGGACGGTCCTGCCGAGTGAATCGATTGACCAGAGCCCAAAAACAAGCCAGTCCCAATCGTGCCGCCTATTGCAATCAGTTGAACATGGCGACTCTTCAAATGACGTGCTAGTTCAGGCCGATCATCTTTTTCGGCTTGCATACTCATCCTCCTTTAAAAACATAAAACAGTCTTGAAACTTATTTTTCATCTTGATTCAACGGCGCAAATCAAACTTAAAACTAATTATTGTCTGACTATCCTTGCGTCACACTTACTAATGCGGACGGCCAAAGTAGCTGTTGCCTTCTGATTAACAGCATGCGGTATTAGAAAAATTATACACCATTTTCAGAAAACCCCAAATCATTCACACCTAATCGTCAATACTAATGCGGTCAGGCGGCATCTTGTCAGTTAAAAATGCGTGAATGGTCGGCGGATCCTGACGAAACTGCAATTTTAACACCGTCAGATTTCCCGCCTGTGCCAACAAAACCGTTCCTTTAGGCTGAGCTTGTAAGACAACCCCGGTCAGACTCTGATACATGCGAATACTACCCAAACCACCAATGATAGCGGGATCAGCTAAACCTTTTTGCCAGCTTGCAAAACAAAGAAACATGACAACAATGAACCCGCCGCTAATCAAGTCGTCAAAGGAACGGCTTTGTTGCAAGGTTAACACCAGACTAAACGCCGCAACTGCCAGATATAAAAGAATACGCCATACTTTCGGACGCGCTCGTATCCGTACCTGCACAATGTCAAAAATCGTGACGCCGACAGCAACAATGGCAATGAGCACGTAAGCAATACTCAATAACGACATAACCAACCTCCTGTTTATAACTATCTATTCTACCTGATTGTTCCCCAAAAAGCAGAAAATGCCCTTTGAAGAATCATCTCGGCAACTTATTTTGAGTCAAAAATAGACGCCAGTTTTCTGACGTCTAACGATTCATTTCTGAAAATCAGCAATAGGCAGGATTGATTTTTTCCTTTAAGAGCCAGCTTAGCGATGATCCCGCTAGCCACATTGTCATCGACACATCTGGTGTATTTCCGCGGAGTCTTCAAAGACAAGCCGCCGCGCCCTACTGTGCAATATTGGCGGCAGCCCAGTCTTTAACCTTTGCAATAAAGGCGGCGAATGCCTCACGATCATTCAAATTCGGGAATTGACCAAGTAAGACTTGCTTAGCGCGCTTTACGTCCGCACTTGGCTTTTGGAGAATCAACAGGCTCTTTTCTGCTTGCTTATCGGCAAAAAAGTCATCCGGCAAATTAAGCAAGCCTTGGAAATAAGTTTTTTCAGCCAGCCATGCGGTTAAACCGGCAGCTTCTTCGGACTGGAAGACCCGACTTGGTACATAAAACATCCCCAATCCGCCTGGCTTCAATACTTTCATGCTTTGTTCAATGAGCAAATGGTGCGCATATGAATGACCTTTTTTGGCCGCAGTCGCAAATTTCTTTGCCCGTTCATCCACGGGGTAATACCCCACCGGCAAATCGGAGACCACCACATCAATATCCTTAAATAAAAGCCCATCCAGTGCATCTTGATGAAACAGTTCAACGTCCAGGTGTTGCAAGCTGCTGCTCATCCCGGCAACCGCCAACAAGGCCTCGTCATTATCAACACCGTAACCTTTTACCGTAACGTTACGTGCTTTGTGTAGTTGATTCATCACTGCAAACAACAAGTTCCCGCTTCCAACTGCCAAGTCCGCCACTTTGAGTTGGCTCGGCTGCTGCTGATCAAAAACGGTCGCCATAAAGGTTGCAAGACTGGCCATGGCATCCGGTGTGATCTGTTTATTGGGTTCAATGCCATCAACTTTGATCGCTTTAACCAGCACCAGCTGCAAAGCCTGCCGTATCTCTTCCGGTTCATATGTTGCCAACTTCACCTGACCAAACAAAGCTTCCAGTTTCTTCTTAGCTTCATCGTTAGGCAACCCATCTTCTTGCATCACTTCACCAGAAGCAAGATCTTCGCCAGCTTCGGTAATTGCCGCAATATCAGTAGACTTCAACTGCTGATGCAAAATCGTCGTGCTTTTATCCAAAACATGATAAAGCTTCTCAAGATGTTCATTCGCCACAAAGACAACCCCCTAAATAAAGTGAGCGCGAACCGGCGCGCTTAGGGATCGGAGTGTAAGTGGCCTCAGGCGTGATGGCCGCACTTTGGCCATTGCGACTGAGGTCCTTACATGCAGATCCCTGCGCCGGTGAGCGCGTTATGAGTGAGCGCGAACCAGCGCGGTTAGAAGTCGGAGTGTAAGTGGCCTCGGGCGTGATGACCGCACTTTGGCCATTGCGACTGAGGTTCTTACACGCAGACTTCTGCGCCGGTGAGCGCGTTATGATTGAGCGCGAACCGGCGCGCTTAGGGATCGAGTGTAAGCGGCCTTGGGCGTGATGGCCCGATCTTGGCCATTGCGACCAAGGCCCTTACATGCAGATCCCTGCGCCGGTGAGCGCGTTATGGTTGAAGCGCGAACCGGCGCGCTTAGAAGTCGGAGTGTAAGCGGCCTCAGGCGTGATGGCCGCACTTTGACCATTGCGACTGAGGTCCTTACACGCAGACTTCTGCGCTGGTGAGCGCGTTATGATTGAGCGCGAACCGGGCCTAACCGAAGCGTGCATTATCATGACCATGGTACGGCCAATAAGCATTTTATTGGGAGTCTGCTGCTAACGCGCCCCTTCAACGCTCCGTTTACCAGTGTACCGATTGGAAATACCTTATTCAAGCGGGATCATGCTTTAACCTAGGGCGCGGATTTGGTATCTGTCCCACTGACAGTCTTTTCAACCACTGGTATTGACCTCGTTGGACTGATACTTACTTCACTCGCCTGACTAGATTCCAAGCTCGTACTGTCAGCTCTTTCTGGCTTATCATGATGGTTGGCGCCTTCTGCATCCTGCCGCCACTGCGAATACGCCGACTTAAACTGGGACTTTTCGACTTGCTTAATAATTTGGTAACGTTGCTGCCAGCGGTTGAACTGCTTAAACATCCCAACCGTCATCGTCAGAAATATACCAAATAAAACGATGGTGTTAATCAGCACACTTCCACGCAATTTCATTGATTAAGCCGCACCCCGCCTTCAAAAGTCTGGTTAGTACCCACTCGTATGTCATACAAAAAGCCATGAACGGAGCCCCGAAATTGGCCGGACTTAATTTGCATAAATAATGGAATGTGGCCTTCATCATTGGTTCTAGCGCGAATCATACTGTTACCATTTTTGGTATAAAACTCAAAAACATAAAATTTTGATTGATGACCATCTTTTCCCTGAAGCCTGACCTGCTTCTGTTTAAGCGCCTCGAGTTTCATCCGATGGGTCCGCACATTAGCCTGTAAGTCTGCATCTGCTTGCAGTGCATGCAGTAAATATTGATCTTGATTCGTAAAACGTTGAACGCCTGTCAAAAGCGGCGACCAAAGCAATATCAACGCGATCATGATTCCTAATCCAATCACAACTTCAATTAAGGTGAAGGCACTAAGGGTTAAAGGTATAGCTGGCCGTCGAGTTACTGGCATCAACCCGAACCTCCTTTGCGCTCACCACTACCTTCCAAACGTCAGGGCCAACACTAACCTGAGTTTCACCACCACGCGCAGGTACCCGCATTAAGGCAACTCGAGCGGCATAGTAAGCAGTGGTTTCTTGTCGGACAGGTATGACAACTTGCTGATAAGTCCTCATCAATAACGCCAACCAACCCACAGCCATGAGAACCACGCCCAAAGCCGCAAGATGTTCGACTAACAACACCCCACTTAATTTTTGGTCAATATTGCTCGCCCCCATCCCAGCTGGAACGTAATCACCCAAGCAAACTTTTTCTCATTTGAAAAGTTTAAAGTTCCCGCTTGCTTTATTTTCCCATGAGGATTACAACTCATCCAACCCCTCCCACTAAATGTCAGTGATACCGGGAAAGTAAATGTCTTTGTCGTTCCTTGAGTCACGAATCTAACTTCCCTCTCTTCACCATTCACATACATATTGCCATCTGATGGTTCAGCTCTTGCCCGCATTTTTAGCATTTCCCATTCTTCTACCAAGGCTTCCATAAATTCACGTTCGCGGTATTGCGTTAAAACATTTCGGCCAACCGGGACCGCAACGATTGCTAATGCAGTTATGACAAACATGACAGCCACGACTTCAATCAAGGTAAAACCATGTAGCCGTTTCATTTGCTAAACGTCGGTGGTGATCCTGCTGTCAGCTTAAACCCGCCTTTTTTAAGGGTGTCTGCCTGGCTTTGTGAAATCACGTCTTTTTTAACTAATTGATCCGGAGAACTAAAATCAACCCCGCCGTGATCTGGCTCATTGTAGGTCATTTCCAACTGGGTGTTGACCGTCGCCACGGTTGCTTTCAGGTTCTGAGTATCAACGCGTTTCATCTGGCCCTGAATGGTCAAAACCAGCGCCAGCGTCAGTAGAATAATGACCCCCAGCGCTGCAACTACTTCAATTAAGGTAAATGCGCGCAACTTTTTTCGTTTCATGCTTAGCCTCCTATAGATTGATAAAGCGGTAATAAGATTTGTAAATACACCAGTAAAATCTCTCCGCCGATGATTAGAAACAAAAACGGCTGTACCAAGCTCACCAGTCGTTCCAATTGCTGTTGAAGCCGCGAGAAAAGCTGTTCACCAAAAAGTTTTAACCCGGTTGCGACCAAATGATGCGATTGGCCCATGGTTAGCAAACGGGCAACCTCAGCGGGAATCAGCGGCTCTTGAAGCGCCACACTTAATTCGTATCCCTGTTGAACCTTTGTCTGAATGCGTGCGCCTAATTTCCCCATCGGTCCGTCTAAGGTTGCTAAGTGCTGGCAAAAGTTGGCAATATCTGCACCTGCCAACAAAAATTGAGCCGCTCCTGCTGTAAACTGAAACTGATAATAGGTTCGTAGCAGTTGGCGCATCCCCGGGACCTTCTGTAACACCAGTAGACGTTTGAGCGGCGACAAACGATGCCAGTAGCAGTAACCCAAGAATCCAATCACTGTCACCACGCCCAACCCAATCAATTGAAGCGCGACTAAATTCGACTGTGGTAAAGAAAGTGCCGGCAGCACACCAAAAACAACGACAATCTGTAAGACCACCAGCATTGCCAATAACAGACATGGATAAACCAGCAACTGTACAATGCGTTGCCGATTGCGAACCCGTAAGTGAAGATAATCCGCCGCAATCGTCAACGCCTTCGCTAAGTCACCATGAACCTGAGCCAACTGCAATTGTTGGAAAAGAATCGGGGCCAGATCCTGGCGCGCAACTGCATCCGAAAAGGCTATGCCGTTAGCCAATTCATTTTCAATTCCTTGCCAAATCGCGGTGTGTTTAGGCAAACTCACTTGCAAATAGGCGAACACGTCACTCAGATTGAAACCCGCCGTCATTAAGGCTGCACTTTGACGACAAAAACGTTCCTGAACGATCAGAGGCACCTTCACGAAACCACCTCCGTTGCACCGCTTTGATGCGCCGGCTCAAAGACAACCACTTCAGCTACCGGATGAATCGTAGGTCGATACTGCAACGTGATTGCGGCACTGGCTGTTAAGGCGGCAGAAACCAATTCGGCAGGTAAGCCAAAGCTAGTCAGTCTCAGTGGGGTATCGTTGGCCGAACGTGCATGCACGGTTGCAAGCACAATATGACCGCTAATGGCAGCTTCACAGGCGCTCTGGGCGGTTTGCCGATCGCGGATTTCACCGATCAGCAATACATCCGGACGATGACGTAAAGCGGCCTTTAATAACTGCGGATAACTCATTTCCGCGTCTGGATTAACCTGAAGTTGAAGGAACTGGGGCTGGTTAATTTCGACGGGATCCTCGATAGACAGCACCATTTTCGAGGCGGCCAAGCGAGTTGCAAGCTGGTACAGTAACGTTGTTTTACCCGATCCGGTTGGGCCAGCCAATGTCAACATGCCTCGGCGTTGCGTCAAAATACTCATTAACCGATCCAACAACTGACGTGCACCCTGCGCATCTGGAATACCACTGATCAGTCGCACCACCAATGATTCGCGGCCCCGAAAATCCGCCACCGAGCTTAAACGCAGAAAAACATCAGAGTCCGGATGATAAAATGCGCCTAACTGGACACGGCGATGCTCTGCAACATTCATCCCAGCCATGAATTTCAGATAATTAATCTCTTGCTGACCTATCCGCGTTTCCAGTTGCCCTAAAGTCATTAATCCTGTCGGTAACCGAAGCCGAATCAGATAACCGTGCGGATTTGGCAAATAGTAAATATCGCTGGCTCCTTTGGCTAATGCGTTGGTCAATAACGTTTTCACTGACTGCATATTTTTTCCTCCTGCATTAAAAGAATTCGCAGGTAAGGACGAGTTTGTCATTAACATAAAAAATTTACCCGTCATGCTTTTTCGGATGTCATCGTTTGCACATAAGGACATTAATCAGGGTGATTAAAAATACGATCATTGTGTCTCAAGATGCGCACACTCTGTCCCTTAGCCGCGCTGTTTCCGCCCTAGCTATGCAACGCCATCCATCTAGCCAGAGATTACTCCGCCTTGGTGCTAAAATCGTTAAATGCTATTGATACTAATGTAGAGAATCTAAAAGACGTACCATTTCTCGTTAAATTCGAGAAATAGTACGCCTTTAGTTTGAAACTGGGAATGATAGCCCAGCCTCTTCACTCATTTATTCAACTCATTAATCGTCCGGCCAGTCGCCTGCTGTGTAGACTTCTTGCACATCATCATCGTCTTCTAGCTGATCGATCATGGCTTGGAATTGTTCGACTTTATCTTTAGGAATCGGGGTCAGATTTTGTGGTACCATCGTCAATTCGTTTTGGACGAATTTATACCCTTTTTCTTCCAAAGCATCGCGAACCTGTGCGAATTCTTTGGGATCAGTGTAGATTTCGTAAGCATCGTCTGAAGTTTGCATATCTTCAGCCCCGGCTTCGAGTGCATCTTCTAACATCTGATCTTCATCGACATCATACGCTTCACGTGAGATAACGAGATACCCTTTGCGATCAAACATGTAAGAAACCGCACCGGCTGCCGCCATATTGCCACCATGACGGGTGATAGCAACTCGAACTGAACTGGAGGTCCGATTTCGATTGTCCGTTAACGCTTCAACCAGAATTGCAACGCCACCCGGGCCATAGCCTTCATAGGTAACTTCATCATAATTAGCAGCATCGCGATCACTCGCCTTGTCTAATGCCCGCTTGATATTGTCCTTAGGCATGTTGGCAGCTTTGGCTTTGTCCATGACCAAACGGAGGGATGGGTTACCACTGGGGTCAGGACCACCTTGCTTTGCTGCCATGTATAATTCACGTGATAACTTCTGGAAAATCTTACCACGCTTCGCATCCTGAGCGTTCTTACGGCCCTGAATGTTATGCCATTTGGAATGTCCTGACATGATAAACCCTCTTTTCATAAGTATAGAAGCATATGGATCGCTAAAATTATAGCAAAGAACGCGCGGTTATTCAACGCCGCTTCTGACGCCACAACCATCCCCACATGAAGGTCACCGCAATCGCAGCGGCAACAGTGTCTAGCATCACATCCTGAAACAACGGCGTGCGCCCGCCTGTCAGCATTTGATGAAACTCATCAAATGCTGCAATTCCGGTACAACTCAACACCATCAGCGGCCAGTGCAACCACCGATTTTTTTGATACATAAACGTCCCTTGCGTCAAACCCAAGCCCAATAAGAAAAAGATACTAACGTGGGCCCCTTTGCGCACAAAAAACTCAACGAATTTAAAATATCCGACTTTAGCAACTGACTGTGTCTCGCCGGCATAATTAAACTGAATGCTACTTAAGAATGGCTTGAACGGCTCATTATGCAACAACCGTTCCATTAACGGGACGGTTGTTTGTTCCTTATAGGTCATGCTAGAACTGACGAACAAAACAAATAAAATTGCGGCCGTCAACCATAATCCCCAATGCCGTTTAAAAGAATTCACAAATTCAACCTACTTTCACTCATACTTTTCTCATCTACTGTATAATGAACCTATTTGGAAAGGAAGTGCTGTTATGTCTTACCCCATTAATTGGAATCTTGATTCAATCTTCCCAGGTGGCATCGACTCGCCACAACTTACCGCACGGATTCAGACAGTGACCGACGAATTGCCCCGGCTTGAAGCCCAAGTAGCAGCGTGGTCGCCTGAAGATGATGCCCCTGAGTTTACCGATTTCAAAACGCTTTGGCAACTTTTTGAAGATATCAGTAAAGGTCTCGGCACCACAGGCAGTTTTGTCGAAATGATTGCCAGCGCCGATACTGCCAGCTTAAAAACCGGTCCCCTGCTAGGACAACTTACAACACTAGAAACCCGTTTTCAAAATATTAACAATCCCTTGGCTAAGAAATTGGCCGCCATGCCACAAACTGCTTTCGATCAGTTGACCGCTACTGGTACATTGGCTGAAAGTCATTTTGGTTTAAGTGAAATTCGTGATCAAGCTAAGGAATTGCTCGATGATAAAACCGAAACCATGATCAATGACTTAGCGGTTGATGGATTCGCCGGCTGGAGTAATCACTATACAACGCTCAGTGGCAGTCTTAAGTTCCCGATCACTCAAAATGGCGAAACGACCGAGCTAAGTGCCGGCCAAACGCAAAACAAGTTTGAAGGTGCGCCTGATCCTAAGACGCGCAAGGACGTTTTCAATGTTTGGGAACAAGTTTGGAGCGATCATGCCAGTTTGTTTGGCGAAACCCTCAACCACATTGCCGGGTTCCGCTTGACCAACTATCGCTTACATCAGTATCCGGATTATCTATACAAGCCACTGCAATATAACCGGATGAAGCGTGCCACCTTGGATCAAATGTGGCAAACCATCAGCGCCAATAAAGCGCCTTTCGCTGCCTATCTCACCCGCAAAGCCCAATTAACCGGGCAGTCCACCATGCAATGGCAAGATCAATGGGCACAAGTGGTTGTTGGCAACTTCAAGCCGAAGACCTACACTTTTGACGAAGCTGCAGAATTCATTGTTAATAATTTTGCGAAGTTTTCACCTAAAATGGCCGCCTTTGCGCAACATGCGTTTGAAAATGGCTGGATTGAAGCAGAAGATCGACCGGGCAAACGGGCAGGCGGTTACATGACCAGTGTTCCGGATGTCAAAGAAAGTCGCATTTTCATGACCTTTGACGGTTCGGCGTCTGGTGTATCAACCATTGCTCATGAACTAGGGCATGCTTTCCACAGTTCTATTTTGAAGGATATGCCGGTTTTGCGGCAAAACTATGCCATGAACGTTGCCGAAACTGCCTCAACTTTTGCCGAATTGATTGTTGCCGATGCGACGGTGAAAGCTGCTAGCGAACCGGCCGAAAAGCTCAACTTATTAGACGCAAAAATGGCCAATCCATTAGCGATGCTGCTCAACATTCATGCGCGATTCTTGTTTGAAGACAGTTTCTATCAAGAACGTGAGCATGGTATTGTCAGCGTTCCCCGCCTGAAAGCCTTGATGACCGCGGCTCAGGAGAAGGCTTACGCTGGCGGCTTGAGTTCATTTGATCCGATGTATTGGGCCGATAAGTTGCACTTTTATTTTGACAACCCACCGTTTTATAACTTCCCATATACATTTGGCTACCTGTTTTCTAGCGGTATTTACGCTAAGGCACAGCAAAGCGATCATTTTGAAGATGATTATATTGCCTTATTGCGGGACACCGCCAACATGAGCACGGAAGCACTAGCGAAAAAGCACCTCGGCGTTGACTTGACCCAGCCGGAATTTTGGCAGCAAGGAATTGATTTAGCTGCTAAAGATGCCCAACAATTCATGGCATTAAGTGAAGCGTATCTTAAGTAGCCCTCTTTAGATCGCTCGGTAGCTTTCAATAAACAAAAAAACTGTTTGCCACATTTGGCGAACAGTTTTTTTTAATCCCCACTGACATTAAATTTAAATATCAACTTAACTGTCATGGAATTTTTCATACCACTATGAGCTTAGACCTATTCAACAGTAACCGACTTTGCCAAGTTGCGGGGACGGTCAACATCATACCCACGATCGGAACTTGTGAAGTAAGCCAGCAGTTGTGCCGGAATGATCGTAACTAGTGGTGCCAGAAGCGGATCGATTTCGTCGACGATAATCTGGTCACCTTTTTGGGCTTGGCTCGCCATGGCAATGTGTAATACCTTGGCTCCGCGCGCCTGCACTTCATCGGCATTGCTGCGGGTCCGAGCAGCGGTCACTGGGTCGGAGATGATGGCAACGACTGGCGTATCCTTTTCAATTAAAGCGATGGTGCCGTGCTTTAATTCGCCAGCCGCAAACCCTTCAGCCTGCACATAACTGATTTCCTTAAGTTTCAATGCGGCTTCAAGACTGGCATAGTAGTCGCCGCCACGGCCAATGTAAAAAGCATTGCGCGTGGTTTTGAACATATCGGTTGCCAATTCATGAATCCGATCCTTTTGATCAATCAGTGCTTGTTGGCCGGTTGCTGCCAAACCTAATTGGTGAATCACATCAAAGTCCTTAGCGTTTTGTAAGCCCTTTGCTTCACCAACGGCTTTGGCTACCAAGGCTTCTACCGCAATTTGCGCGGTGTAAGCCTTGGTTGACGCGACCGCAATTTCCGGCCCGCCATGCAGTAACAAGGTGAAAGTTGCTTCACGGGCAAGGGTTGAGCTGCCAACATTGGTAATCGTCAGCGTCTGATAACCTTGCGCTTTGACTTCAACCAAAACCTGACGAATATCAGCAGTTTCACCACTTTGGGTCAGGAAAATAAACAACGGATGTTTGGAGAGTAATGGCTGATGATAAGCAAATTCCGAAGCAACATGGACTTCGGTTGGAATGCCAGCCAGCTGTTCAAATAAAGGAGCGCCAACCAACCCGGCATGGTAGCTGGTCCCCGCGGCAACAATGTACAGCCGATCTGCATTCTGTAAGGCTTTCATTAAGTCTTCAGGAATCACCACATGCTGCTGATCATCGGTATACTTTTCAACCAGTCGCCGCATCACAATTGGCTGTTCATCAATTTCCTTGAGCATGAAGAATGGATAGGTTCCCTTTGAAACTTCGCCATCATCGACTTTGACGGTAAACGGCTTGCGATCTTCTACCTTGCCATCAAGGGTCTCGATATGAACTGCATCAGCGGTTAGCGTCACAATTTCCTGGTCTTTCAGTTCAACAAACTGATCGGTTTCGCTCAACATCGCCAATGCATCTGAAGCAACGACATTGAAGCCTTCACCGCGACCAATCAATAAAGGACTCTTATTTTTAGCGATATACAAAACTGTCGGATCCAAACGATCAACCATCGAAAAAGCATAGGAACCTTGAATCATTTTCAACGTTTTCCGAAAGGCTTCTTTGGCTGACAATCCTTCCCGAGCGAATAGTGCAATGAGTTGAACCACGACTTCTGTATCAGTATCACTGTGCAATTCAATATCTTGAAGATACTGTTGCTTCAAGTAATTGGCGTTGGTCACAACCCCGTTATGCACGAGATAAAAGCGTTCATCGTTGGAAACTTGCGGATGTGCGTTGGCTTCGGTCGGACCGCCATTGGTCGCCCAACGTGTATGCCCAATCCCCATCACGCCTTGAACATCAGGCGTTACTGCTTCTTCCAAGTTCGAAATATGGCCAACCCGCTTAATCAAATGATCACGGCCTGCCTGATCATTGACGTAAATACCTGCTGAGTCGTAACCACGATACTCAAGTTTTTCAAGTCCCTTAAGCAAGATTTGGGTTGCATTTTTCTTACCGATAACACCGACGATTCCACACATAGTCAACATCCTTTTCCGACTGTCTCAAAATTGGTTTAGACAGGTTTATTTATTGGTATTGTTAAAAACAAGGCTAACTATATGTTTTACAAAGCGATATGTCAACACCTATTTTTCAGTGGTATACTTTCGTAAGTAAAACCGGTCTATATCAGATCGCCAAAAGCCGGCATTTCGGTTAATCGTTTCCCTTTATAACAAGGTTTTGCCCAAACGCGCACTTTAGTCTTAAAAAAATTTAAAGAATAAACCTAGTAACGGACACTGAAAAAAGTTGACTAAAAAAATCGGCCGTAGCGACAAACACGTCACTACGACCGATTCACTTTTGGAAAGATTTATCGAATGCAAATCTGCCTCAGCATCAAGTTTAGACCTTCATCATCCAACTCAACCTAAGCGAGCTGGCGATTCAATTCAAACCAGAATTAGGCTTCCGAGCTCCCCATTTCCTGCTTAACAACATCGACAATTTGATCAACATATCGTGACACCAAGTCCTCGGTTTTGGCTTCTGCCATGACCCGCAACAGTGGTTCAGTACCTGAAGGGCGGACGAGTACCCGTCCATCACCAGCCATTTCTTTTTCCACGGTATCAATGGCTGCTTGGATTTCCGGATAGGCTTGCCAATTTTCTTTGTCCGCCACTTTTACGTTGACAAGTTTTTGCGGGTAGTCCTTAACCGGTGCTGCCAGTTCAGAAAGCTTTTTGCCAGTCTTTTTCATAACATTCAGCAAGTGAATACCCGTGAGCATCCCATCGCCTGTGTTGTGGTAGTCAAACAAAATGATGTGGCCGGATTGCTCGCCACCAATGTTATAGCCGTCTTTGCGCATCGCTTCGACAACATGCCGATCACCGACTGCCGTTTGAACCGACTTCATGCCATT
>OKVI01000701.1_pt1 | contig 18661 bp, 15 predicted proteins | sample 1607001 | NCBI WGS metagenome assembly OKVI01 (sample SAMN03281018, study PRJEB24777) | human gut metagenome | isolation source: fecal sample PR128 from 1 month old male Malay infant, vaginal delivered...
CTTGATGCGGGTTATAAAACAGCGTCTCATCATTTGAGTGGTCCTTATGCAACTTTGAAATATACAATCGGTACATCTAAGTTTGCTTGGCGTGGTGGTAAACATAGTGAAAGTGCCATTACAACAGCACGCTCTAAGATGCTTGATAAGGTACATCGCAGTGATATGGTTGTACAAGAAACTGTAGAAGAAACTTATGATCATGGCGTTGTCGATGTAGGTTTATAGGGGCTTCCGCATACACTACCCTCATGATTATTTATAATAGTTTAGCTTGTTCATAGGTTATAAAAAAGGAGCTAGTACATTATGTACTAGCTCCTTTTATGTTCTGGGTCATTTTTATTGTAATGCCTTAGGCACACTGAGTTTTTTCCAATTATCTAGCTCAGGTATTTCCAAGGTGTTGATTGTTTTTTGAATCCAGTAGTTTAAGGATACTTCGTTACCTAACTGTTGTTCAAATAAATAGGTATTGCCTGGTGTATCGAGAGGTTTACCATCCTTGTCGATGGAGTGGCGCATGGATTCTTTCAGATAGAGTTGCACTCTAAAAGGATTTGCGTGATTGCCTCTGAAAATAAAATAGGAGGGGCCAATAAAGTCATGGGTACGGACATTAATTTGTTCGTACTTTTTGTCTTTTAAGCCTTGTAATGCGGTTTGTATCATTGCGTTAGCATCGTCGTACTCCTCAAGTAGGAATGCTTGTTGATCTACATCGAGTACATAATGCCAAGTTGGTTTTTCCTCGTTCGTTTCGATGGACCAGTTATCTCCTAATGCAGGTAATTGGTGCGTATCGTAGAGGTCTTTTAATAGCTGAATGGTATTCTCTTTTTTGAATAGTGCTCGATAGATCATCTCTTGACCTTCTGTAGGGTCATAACCATGTATTCTGACTTGGTACGCATCACGTGGCATGCGCTTTACATCGAGCTTAAAGATGTTGCGTAGCCTGTCTGGAATGGAGAGGAAATGATTGTAAAAGCTAAGTTTCATTTCTTCTTGTGCTTCTAAGGCGTGCTCGATGGTTTGCCAATCATATAAGGTAGTGTCCCATAAGAAGTCATCCATGTTTACAGATAAGCGAGCTGCATTTTGAGGCCATTCCGTATGGCCAGGACGTACTGTTGTAGTAGACTCTGTAATGCCTTCCTTGTAGTGCCAATGGCCATCAACCTCTTCGAAGGCCGCTAACCGTTCTTCTGCTTCATCATCGATAGGAATATCTTTTAACTCTTCATCTAGATTAGCCTTGTGAGACAGAATGTATTGATGGGATTCTTCGTAATAGGCTACTGCAGAATCTAAATCAGGTTTGCCTGAAACATAGCCTTTTTCATAGGCATAGCCTAAGGCAACGCGCGTTAAAGCTCGTGTAATATTATAGAAGAGAACGCGATCTTCCTCTTCTAATGCGCGCTTTTCTTCATCTAGTACACGTGTTAAGGATTGTACACCAAAGCGTATATTTTTCGTTACACCAAAACCATGGATGCGCATGTAACCAATGTATGGCAAGGAGAACATAAAGCGTTCTTTGGTCGCTGCCATGTGAGTTAGATCTGCAATGAGGCCCCAGTCGAGCGGTAGGTGGCCAATGTGGAAGATATAGCCAAAGGCAGCTTGTAATGCAGCATAGCCGGCATCACTGAAATATTTAGTAGCTGCACGGCGGTAGAGTCCAATCGCTTTTACAGGATTATAGGGAATGACTCTGCGGAGCTCTTTTGCATCATAGAAATGATAGTAATAATCCGCCAATTCAGCGGTGCTTTCAGCTTGACCTAAGGCGGCACCTTTCGTAAACCATGTGAAAGCGTCCTCAAATTTTCCATGTTCATGACAGTCTAGGCCGGTGTAGAGCATCATCGTAGGATTGCCTAGCTCAGCAGCGGTTAAAGCCACGCGGCGGGCGTTATCAAAATCGCCTTCATCGATATAAATGTTGCGTAAATTGCCTTGGAACATGGCGAGACCGTTATCGAGTGCTCTATTAAACCATTCCTTGGCGAGATTCGTAGCATTTTCCTGTAATGTTTCATTGGAAATAGTACCTTGTAAGGCTATAAGGCGTTCCTGTATAGAACCTTTTTGCAAGCTCTGTTGGATACGTTTTGCCAAACTTAGGCGCGGTGGTGTAATCATATTCCTCGCAAGACTAATGCGGTCGTCATCACGCCAGAAAAAGACATTGCCTATAATGTATTGGCAGAAGGCATCACCTTGCTCTGCGTAGTCGTAAACAATACGAAATGCATCGTCAAAAGATATTAACATATCCTTTTCGACTGTAGGTGTAATCGTTCCATTGATACGCAATGCTTGTAAGGTACCGATAGGACTACAACGGCGAATGCTATCGTGCAAGCATTGATAGGTGCGCATGTTATTTTCTGGGAAGTTTGATTCCTCCCATGTAAAGCGTGGCCCTGCATAGATACGAGCCAATAAAGCATACGCATCAGCTAACTCACGAGCCTCTGAATCGCTGGCTATTTTTAATGCGTCCTCTTTAGTGTCGATTTCGTTTTCAAGCGACGTAGTCATGTCGTTTCTTAGCGCCCGATGATTCGGTTGCTCAGGACTATGCTGATTATTTACAATCAGTTCTAATTGGCGCAAACCTTCTTGGGCCATTTCTTGATTGTAAGATGTGAAAATCATGTGGAAGACCTTTTGTAGGCGTTCCGTAAAGTACTGTGCCATAAGGCCTCCTTTGATTAATTACATTTACTATAGAATACGTATTTATTATATAACGAACGCGAGGGACCGTAAAAGAGGGATTAGAATAAAAAATCCCCTCTGAAAGAACTTTGAAATCACAATACTGTGAGTCCTGTAGTCTTTCAGAGGGGGCATATTTATCCTAGTTCATAGAGATAGATATTATTTTTTGTTGTAATCGCCGAACCATTTGTCGTAGATTTTTTGGTAAGTGCCGTCTTCTTTAAGTTCTTTAAGAGCTTTGTTAACAGCTTCTTGTAAAGCTTTGTTGCCTTTTTTCACGCCAAGAACTGTACCTTCAGCTTTAGTAGGTTCGCCTACGAGTTTAAGGTCTTGATCAGCACCTTGTTTGAGGTAGTACATAGCTACTGCGTTATCGATGATAGCACCGTCGATTGTACCAGCTTTCAATTCCATGAAGATATTAGCATTGGAATCGATTTGTTTTACTGTTGTACCAGGAATTTTTTGAGCCATTTCAACAGGGATTGTACCAATTTGAGCACCTACAGTTTTACCTGCTAATTCATCCATGTTGTGGATTGTTGTGTTGTCTTTACGAACAACTGTGATGAAACCGCCTTGATCGAAGTATACATCGGAGAAGTCCAATGCTTTTTCACGTTCAGGTGTAGCATTGATACCTGCTGCGATCATGTCGATATCGCCAGATTGAACTGCTGGAATCAAAGCATCGAAGCCCATAGATTTGAATTCCATTTTTAAACCAAGTTTTTTAGCAATTGCTTCGGACAAATCAACGTCGAAACCAACGTATTTGTCGCCTTCAGTAAATTCGAATGGTGGGAATGTAGTTTCAGAACCTACACGCAATACACCTTCTTGTTGTGTCATTTTTGGTTTGTCATTGCCACAACCAGCCAATAAACCCATTGCTGCTACCGCTACGAGGGCGATGGCTGTCAATTTTTTGAACTTAAACATAGAAACCTCCTCAAACATCCATATACATGGTTTATCAAATTCTGTTTATATTGTACGGAATTTTACAATAATAGGCAATAACATTGTATAATTAAGAGTAAATGAGTTTTATATTTATCATTATATTTAAAATTTTTATTTAAGATGGCTCTCTCTTAGGACATACTTTGTAGTAATATAACTTTTTCTATTTTAGGTTGTAGAGCATCTTCATTCTTTACAATCATTGGCGTATATACATGGAGGCACTATGTCCCTTACAACTACTTTTTCTGAGCTTTGTAAAAGCATCGCACCTGATGCTTTTGCCATTAATTATACATTAGCAAAGAATCCTGAACTGTCCAGTCATGAATTTGAGTCCGTTAAAACGATAGGCGCTGTTCTTGAGAAATATGGCCTGGATATAACTTATGAGTTTTGTAATTTACCGACTGCCTTCAAGGCGTCTGCTGTGAAAGTAGATAACCCAAAAGGTCGTTTGGCTATCCTTTGTGAATACGATGCACTTCCTGAAGTAGGCCATGCATGTGGTCACTCTGCCAGTGGCTCTATGAGTGTTCTGGCAGCATTAACACTACATAAAATGCAACAAGACGGCGTTGCTTTCAATATGGACATCGATATCATCGGTACACCTGATGAAGAAGCCACAGGTTGCAAGGTAGATATGTGTAATGCAGGGGTGTTTAAAGACTATGATTTTGCTATCATGGTTCACCTTGATGGGGAAGAAACACGACCTAATTCACAATTCTTGGCGCTCGACTGTTTCCGCGCTCGTTATCACGGTAAACCAGCTCATGCAGCTGGTGAACCTTGGAATGGTATCAATGCTGTAAACGGTGTGCAACTCGCTATTCATGCAATGGATATGATGCGTCAACAAGTACGTCCTGAAAGTCGTATTGGCACGTGGATCATTGCCGGTGGTACCGCATCCAATGTTATTCCTAAATTCGGTGAATTAGAAGTGACGGTGCGTCATACTGAACGTGAATATTTGAATGGCTTATCTGAACAGATTAAGAACATCTTTGAAGGTGCCGCCCTCTGTACAGGCACTACTGTAGATGTAGAGTTCTACGGTAATCCTTATGATGATATGAACCAAAACCATAGAGGCACCGTTCTAATCGAAGACGTAATGTCTGATATGGGCATTGATTTCAAGCCAGGCCCAGCAGATATTGGGGGCAGCTCAGACATCGGTAATGTTAGCTATCAATGTGCAGCATTCCATCCAAAATTGCGACTCGCTGGGGAAGATAAGGTGTGCCACTCTAAAGAATTCGCTGCGGCTATGCTAGAATCCACTATTGAACAAACAATTGTGGACGGTGCTAATATCATAGGCCGCACCTTGTTACGATTGGTAGAAAATCCAGCTGTATTAGAAGAAATCGTTGCTGAATTTAATGCAACTAAATAAAGCGTTTTCTATATCTATCAGGATGGCTGTAATAGTGTAGGTAGAATTCGTGGGCTTTTTCAGAGCTATTAATTATGGATGATAATGAGATGTTTCCGTTTATGAAACTCTGAATTTTGGTGAAATAGGCACCTAACTCACGTTCGTGATAATAGAGAGCCCAGACCACGTTATTCCCAGCGATGACTGGAATGTACTTAAACTCAAGGAACTCAAATAAACCAGCTATGGTGATATCATCTGGTACGGTAAACTCTTCGCGATGATGATTCATATCATCGCCTGCACAAACTGCATCTCGATCTATTATGATGCGCATATAGTTTCACTTCCTTTCTATGTCGATTACTATTTACGTATTTTTAATAGATGTATTAAGGACAGTATTACTTTATATTTTCATTCTATATTTCAATCCCTAAATTTCAATCGTTATATTTTGTCTATATATACGCCTAAATATTACATTGTCTAAATATTACTGTACTACTGATTCACAATAATATCTATCCATTTATATACCGTATTAAAGGAGGCTTTATGTCCTCAACTGAAACATTAGAAATTAAAAATTATATAGGTCTTACCGGTGATAACCCCATCCGATTCATTGCATCTGACGTAGATGGCACCTTGGTTAACGATGCGAAGGCAATCCCTGATGAGGCTATCGAGGCTATTCGTGCTGCTCGTGAAAGTGGCATTCGTGTAGCTATCGCTTCTGGTCGTGCTTGGAATGAGATGAACGATGTTATCGAGAAATTACCATGTTTACGCTATTTCATGTGTACCAATGGTGCTTATGTAATGGATAAGAAAGAAAAACGTTCGCTGTTCCATGTAACATTTGATAAAGAACAAGCCATTTATTTATTGCGTAAACTTTTAACCTATGGCGTTTATGTAGAGGCCTATGTGAAAGACAAAATCTTTGGCATGTATCCGCCGTCTCGATGCATTACACCGGAACGTTTATGTGCTTGTGCAGATGAACGTAATGAGGGCGATGACAGTAATACAAAGAGTTCTCATAGCGTAATGGATAATTATATTTCTGCTGATACAGAAGGATATCTACCTGGTGAAACGCATGATCACTATGCGCTAGCGGAAGGTGATGAAGCAGCCAATACTAATATGTCTGCATGTGAAGTGGAACAGTCTAATTTCTTCTTTAGACCTAATATTCGTCCATTTATCTTGGCAACACGTACGATGGTGTCTGATTTACTAGCTCATATGGAAGCCCTAGACGAAGGCCCTGAAAAGATGCAAATCTTCTACGGTGAAGAGCCTATGCGCCAACGCATCTTACAAGACTTACGCGATGAATACCAAGGTATGTCTCATGATGGTACAGGCCGTGAACGTTTTTATGATGTATTACTCTCTAGTGAAGGTAACTTAGAGTTCGTATTACCACATACCACAAAGGGGACAGCTGTTGAGGCCTTAGCAAATCACTGGGGCTTTAGTCCAGATGAAGTTATGTCACTGGGCGATAGTGAAAACGATCTATCTATGCTACGCTTTGCTGGCGCTAGCGTTGCTATGGGCAATGGTAAACCGAATATTAAAGAAGCAGCGCGCTATGTGACCACAGATAACAACCACCAAGGCGTGGCTAAAGCAATCTACTCCGCTATTGCGTACAACAATCAATTACTTAAGAAGCAGTAATCATATCTCAAATTAGAGATACTACCAGTTAAAAATAAATACTTTTAACTGGTAGTATTGGAAATATATATTATTTAGTTGTAATAGCTTAATAGTAAAAGCGTCGGCATTGTACATTGTAATAGAACTTATGGGCCTTAGCGTTCGTAGTAGTTGATGGATAATCAAAGATCGGAGGTGATGTAAATGGGAAATCTAAAGTTTAATATAGATGATACTTGTGTTAAGTGTGGTGCGTGTGCCGTAGATTGTCCTGTTCAATGCATCACCCAAGGAGAGACTCGGTTTAACATAGGTAAAGGGTGTATCGGATGTGGCGATTGTTATTCCATCTGTCCTGTAGGTGCCGTAAAAATGTCTAAACGTGAGCCTGAGAAAGAATAGTCTCTTGAAAGGGTAGAGCCTCTTATAGGTCATCTCATTGTATTGCGTTTTGTATAGAGTAAAACCAAAATCCGAACATTAAAATATTAATCATAAATTTCATACGGAATATATGGAGTCCATATACTTCGTATGGTATAATGAAATGTAATGAAATTTAGCGTTTTGCTCTAGAAAACGCACCGCCAGTACAGAAATGTAAGGGTATTAAAAAATAGTGAATATACTTTCACAAATAGATGCATATGGAGGAAGGCATGGAAAACAAGGAATTTGTTATTGTTGTTGACTTTGGTGGTCAATATAATCAATTGATCGCGCGCCGTGTTCGTGAAAATCACGTATACTGCGAAGTATATCCATACAACAAAGCGCTGGACAAAATTAAAGAATTAAAACCGCAAGGTATCATCTTCACAGGTGGCCCTAACAGCGTGTATGAAGAAAACTCTCCAAAAATCGAAAAAGAGATTTTTGAACTTGGTATTCCAGTTCTTGGCATGTGCTATGGTATGCAATTTATGGCGCATACATTGGGTGGCGAAGTTAAATCTGCTGACAACCGTGAGTTTGGTAAAACACCTACTAAAGTGGACACTACATCTCCATTGTTCAAAGGCTTGGACGAAGAACAAGTTGTTTGGATGTCCCACGTTGACTATGTAGCAAAAGTTCCTGAAGGGTTCGAAATCATTGCGCATACAAAAGACTGCCCTGTTGCATCTATGCAAAATAAAGAACGCAAATTATACGCTATGCAATATCATGCAGAAGTATTGCACACTGAACATGGTAAAGAAATGCTTCACAACTTCTTGTATGAAGTATGTGGTTTCACAGGCACATGGACAATGGCAAACTATGCAAAAACTGCTATTGAAGAAATCCGTAACACTGTAGGCGATGGCAAAGTATTATTGGCATTGTCCGGCGGTGTAGATAGCTCCGTTGCAGCAGCTCTTATTTCTAAAGCTGTTGGCGACCAATTGACTTGTATCTTTGTTGACCATGGTTTAATGCGTAAAAACGAAGGTGACGAAGTTGAAGCAGCTTTCAAAGATTCCGGCATGCATTTCATCCGCGTCGATGCAGAAAAACGCTTCTTAGATAAATTGGCTGGTCTTGAAGAGCCAGAAGCGAAACGTAAAGCTATCGGCGAAGAATTCATCCGCGTATTTGAAGACGAAGGCCGTAAAATCGGTTCCGTTGACTTCTTAGCACAAGGTACCATCTACCCTGACGTTATCGAGTCCGGTACTGGTGAAGCAGAAGTTATTAAATCTCACCACAACGTAGGCGGCTTGCCTGCAGTTGTAGATTTTAAAGGTCTTATCGAACCATTGCGTAATCTCTTCAAAGACGAGGTGCGTGAACTTGGTTCTGAACTAGGTTTGGCTGACTACCTCGTATGGCGTCAACCATTCCCTGGTCCTGGTCTTGCTATCCGCGTAATGGGCGAAATCACGAAAGACAAACTCGACATCTTGCGTGATGCGGACTACATCTTCCGTGACGAAATTGCAAAAGCTGGTCTTGATCGCGATATCAACCAATACTTTGCAGTATTAACATCTACACGTACTGTAGGCGTTATGGGTGACTTCCGTACATACGATTACACATTGGCATTGCGTGGCGTAACAACAACAGACTTCATGACTGCTGACTGGGCACGCATCCCTTACGACGTATTGGACACAATCTCCCGTCGTATCGTAAACGAAGTACAACACATCAACCGTATCGTGTACGATATTACATCTAAACCACCTGCTACAATTGAGTGGGAATAGAGTATATCTCTTCAGAAATGGCTTGTTTTCAAGGTTTATAGCCCGTCAAAATAGGTAACTGGGACAAAATTGGGCAAAGATTTCAAAAAGAATAAATTGAGTAATAGCTTCAAGTGGCTTTACAAATTAGGATAAAAAATAGACCGTAGCTTAGTTGTTACGGTCTTTTTGTCCTATAACAAATAAACTTGGAATCGTCTGTAAATTAAAATGAATAGTTGTACCTAACACTAATACTATGTTTTCTACTATCATTATCTTTTTTTTTAACTATGTTGGGTGTATAAAACACGGTCATTATTATCAGAATAATATATTCAAGTGCCTTATCAAACAACAGTGTTATATCAATTATTTAGAGTACTATTGTGATTGTTCATTTATAGTTTTTTGTAATGTTTGTTTATTCATTTCTAGCTATTATTTTAAGTTTTGAGCATAAAACGATTGAATCCATTGCTTATCTGTTAAATTGAATTGTTAAGAATACTTTATTTTAAGTTTGCATTCATTTATAGAAACATATTTATATCTACTTTTGTACTTATATGCTTCTATTTAATAATCCTATTCGCTTTAACTCTATAATTAATTTACGAGTTTGATCTGAATATATGTCTTTTCTATAAAAGAAAATATATATTTTATTATTACTATTACAATGATAATAAGTTTTAAAACTAGTATTAAATACAGATATTGCGTAAATTTCATGGTGATTCTTCAGATTGGACGTATTATTTTTGTGCCTAGAAATAGTTTTGAATTCATGACATAATTTATGTATAAAAAATCCATATTTATGGAATTAGGAGATATAAAAATGAGATTTAACTACAATGGATTTTGGATACTTTAATAGATAAGAATATGAAGAAAAAAGACTTAATTGATAAAACAGGGGTGTCACCTACTACAGTTTCAAAAATGGTTAGAGGAGCTGCCGTTTCACTTACGATTATAGGAAAAAATTGCGAAGCGCTTGGAATAGATATTGGGGATTTGATTTGTATTGAAAAAGATATAGAGAAAGATAAATAAATGGCATTTACTATTGATGTAGATGAGGGGAAGTGGAGCAAAAAAGTTCTCCAAATCCTTCTTATTGACAGAACAACAAATAGAAATATCATCTGGGGAACAGATGATTATGAACCTTTGGGTGAAGAATATCATTCGCATTATCCGATTCTGTTCGAGCTAATAACTGGTAAAAATGCAGGTGTTATTCAGCCGAGAATATTAAAAACAAAAAAAAGCCAAGGTAATAGAACAAAGGGTAAAGCGGAAGTTTTTACACCGAGTTGGGTTTGTAATGCACAAAATAACCTTGTGGATAATGCTTGGTTTGGGTGTGAAAATATATTTAATAGAGAAATTGAAAAAGGTTGGGAAACGAATATCGAAAAAATTAGATTTACTGGTAAAAAGAATAAAACTTGGCAAAAGTATGTTGATGAAAAACGACTTGAAATCACTTGTGGCGAAGCACCTTACTTAGTTAGCAGATATGACACGGTTTCCGGTAAACCATTAGACCTGAAAGATAGAATAGGTATGCTTGATAGGAAAATGAGAGTTGTGTGTGAAAATACAGATAGTGATACGGAATGGCTGAAATGGTCTGAAAGAGCTTTTCAGAGCGTATATGGATTTGAATTTCAAGGAGATAGTCTTCTCATCGCAAGGGAAAATCTGCTTGCTTCATATTGTGATTATATGGAAGAAAAGCTAAATAGACATCCAACAGAAAAAGAGTTGATAAATATTGCAAAGATAATTTCATGGAATTTATGGCAGATGGATGGGCTTACATATACAATTCCGTATGAAGAAACGGTAGAACCTTTTAAACAGGTAGTGCTGTTTGACCTTCATGAAAAAGAAAAGAAATGCTTGTGCATTATAAAAGACTGGAGAGCAAAGAGAATTTACACTTTCCAAGATTTAGTAAATAAAGGTAGTAATTAGATGGATAAGATGAAAATAGAAGCAATGGATGTGCTTGATAGAATTATAATCGGTCGTGTAGACCCTTACATCTATGCTTTTACAACAAATACAGTGCCGAATTATCTAAAGGTTGGCGACACATATAGACCTGTATCTCAAAGATTAAACGAGTGGAGAGCATTCTTTCCTGATCTTGAAAAACAGTATGAAAATAAAGCTGTTATTGATGAAGAAACTTATTTTAGAGATTATGCTATTCATCAATACCTTGAGAATGATTTGAATAAGAAAAGACTGAAATCTGAGGACTTGGAAGATGGTATCTACTATAGTAGAGAATTTTTTAAGGGAGCTGAAACGGGTGATATTGATAGTGCTATTGAAGACATAAAAGAAAGTTATCAAGCGAACTCAAGTAAATATGAATATTATAGTTCGAAGAATAGACTTCCACAGATTTTTCATTATCAAAGGGGAGAACAATGGACTTTAAGACCAAATCAGGCTGATGCGGTAAAAGCTTTTGTAAATGCCGTCAATAATGGGAGAAAAAATCTTTTGATGTATGCGGTAATGCGTTTTGGAAAGTCTTTTACCTCTCTTTGCTGTGCATTAGAAATCTCTGCGGATATCGTTTTGGTTGTATCGGCAAAAGCTGATGTAAAAGATGAATGGAAAAAAACTGTTGAGGGAGCAGGCAACTTTTCAGAGTATATGTTTTTGGAAGCCTATGATTTAGCTTCAAATGAAAATGCCATTAAGGCAAGTAGGGAAGAAAATAAAAAAGTTGTAATATTTTTAACCTTGCAAGATTTACAGGGTGATGCTATTAAAGATAAGCATAAGGAACTTTTCAAAGAGCAGATTGATTTGCTAATTATTGATGAAACTCATTTCGGAGCAAGAGCGGAATCTTTCGGAAAAATTTTAGAAAATGCAGGATATGAAAAATCTGATAGGTCAAACATTAATAAACTTGATGATGAGAATATTGATGTAAATATAGCAGAGGAAGAATTAAAACAAATAAACGCAAGGATTAGATTGCATCTATCCGGTACACCATATCGTATTTTGATGGGTAGTGAGTTTGAAAAAGATGATATTATCTCGTTTGTACAATTTTCGGATATAGTCAAAGAGCAGGAAGAATGGGATAAAAATAATCTTAATAAAGATGATATAAACGAATGGGATAATCCATATTACGGATTTCCACAAATGGTTAGATTTGCATTTAATCCCAACAAATCTTCTCGTGAAAAAATGGAAGCTCTTAAAAGAAGTGGAGTTACATTTGCATTTTCCAAACTATTTGAGCCCGCATCAATAAAAAAAGACACAAAAAATAATGGACATAAGAAATTCATAAATGAGACAGAGATATTAGATTTGCTTCAGGTTATAGATGGTAGCAAAGAAGATGAAAACCTACTTGGCTTCTTAGATTATGACAAAATCAAAGAAGGTAGAATGTGTCGACATATGGTAATGGTACTTCCGTATTGTGCATCTTGTGATGCTATGGAGGAACTTTTAAGTAAGCGAAAAGATGCTTTTAAAAATCTTGATGAGTATGAAATTATAAATATCTCAGGAGTTGATGCAGGAAGGATATATAAAAAAACAAGTGATATAAAGAATAAAATAAAGGAATGTGAGGACTCGAACAAGAAGACTATAACACTAACTGTTAACAGAATGCTTACCGGTTCTACTGTTGAGCAGTGGGATACTATGCTTTATTTTAAAGACACATCATCTCCACAAGAATATGATCAGTCGATTTTTAGATTACAAAATCAATATATCAGAACATTGTCCAGTGAAAAAGGATTTATTAAGGAGAACTTAAAACCTCAAACACTACTTGTTGATTTTGATCCGGACAGGTTGTTTAGAATGCAGGAACAAAAATCGCTGATTTATAATGTTAACACAGAAGAAAACGGAAATAGCAAATTAAAGGAAAGAATTGTCGAAGAGCTTAGAATATCTCCTGTTATCATGATGAATCATAATAAAATTAAAGAGGTAGATGCGACTAATATATTAGAGGCAATCAGTGAATACAACAATCAAAGAAGTGTATCGGATGAAGTCTTGGATATTCCGGTAGATTTGTCAATATTAAATGATGAGACTATTAGGAAAGCTATTGAACAGCAGGCAGAATTCAATTCCAAGCAAGGACTTACAATAGATCCAAACCAAGGTGAAGGCGATGAACTTGATATTAATGAAGCTGGTGAGGAAGTCGAAAATTCTGAGGGAAATCAAGATAAAACGGAGAGTAAGGATTACACTGAAGAAAAAAAAGATAAAGAAATAGAGAAATTAGAAGGTCAGATTAAAACATATTATCAGAGGATTTTGTTCTTTTCTTTCTTGACAAAGGATAAAGTGGCTTCACTTGATGATATTTTAAGCGTGATTGATAAAGATGAAAATATTAGGTTATCTAAGAATTTATTCTTGGATAAAGGCATCATTGAAAAGATAAGCAAGGTAATGGATCCGTTCAAGCGTAGTAGACTGGATTATAAGATACAAAATATCTCAATGCTTGCTTGTGATGAATCGGTTGAGCCGCTTACAAGAGCAATGACATCTATCAAAAAATTTAATAGAATGTCTGAATCAGAGGTTATTACGCCATCTAAGGTGTGCGATGAAATGGTCGACTTATTACCTGAAAAAGGATTAAAAGAGAGTGTATCTAGGCAAGATAAACTGCTCGATATTGCAAGCAAATCAGGAGAATATGCAGTTTCTTTATATAAGAGATTGACATCTGAACTTGGATATTCTCATGAAGATATAAGGAATATTATTTATTCAATTCCAACATCATCTATCGCATATGAATTTACAAGAAGGTTCTATGAGATATTAGACATCAATGTTGAAAATATTGCGGCAGGGTTCAATGCTTATGATTTGATTGGTGTGAAAAATGATAAAGATGAAGTAGATTATGAAAAAATAAGTGGCATATTAAAGCAGGAAAAGCCATTTGGAAAAATTACATTAGAAGATGAAATTAAGGCAGGTGAGAAAACAGTGAGATTCGGAGCAGTGATAGGAAATCCTCCATATCAAATAAGTGATGGCGGGGCGCAGGCAAGTGCAAAACCTATTTATCAGTATTTTGTTTTACTGGGAAAGCAACTTTCCAATAGGTACTCATGCTATATAACGCCAACAAGGTGGTTTGCAGGTGGTAAAGGCTTGGAAGAATTTAGAGATATGATGCTTAGAGATGAGACTATTAAAGAATTACATGATTTTTTAACGCCTGAAGATATTTTCCCCAATACGAATAATAGAGGCGGTGTGTGCTATTTTCTTATTGACGCAACTAAAATAGGAGAAAATGTAAAATTTGTAACTCATAAAAATAATAAAAGAGTTTCTGAAATTGATAGACCCTTACTTATTGATGGAGTTGATATCTTTTTAAGAGATAATAGGGGAATTGACATCCTCAATAAATTTAATAATTACGGCTGCAATTCTTACTTGGAGGAAATAATATCTGCCAGAAAACCATTTGGATTAGATGGTAATTTCATTATCAGTGAAGAATTTAAAACCGATAATGCAGGGATTGTGAATTCGTTGAAGTGCTATGGAAAAAGCCAAAAGATTGGGTTTATTGATAATGCTATTATAAAAAAGAACAAGAAATGGATTAAATCTTGGAAGGTTTTTACACCATATGCAAATAATATTGGCACAGAATTAAATGATGATAATCAGAACTCTTTTGTTGGAGAACCAAATTCGGTTTGCACAGAGACTTTTTTAGCGATTGGTGCAGATTTGAATTTGTCAGAGGAAGCGGCTAAGAACCTTTCTGTGTATTTGAAAACAAAATTTGCGAGATATTTGCATTCCTTGGCAAAAATCAGCCAACACGGAACTAAGCAAACATATAGGTTTGTGCCAATGCAAGATTTTACAGAGAAATCAGATATTGATTGGTCTAAACCAATAGATAATATCGATGAACAACTCTTCGATAAATATAATCTTTCACAAGAAGAAAGAGAACATATAAAAAATTCAATAAAGGATATGGAGAAGATATAGATCATTCTGTACTACAAGTCGGTACGGAGTTTCTTATTATGGATAGTGGTAATGTTGTTGGTGAAGGGATTGTAAAAGAAATCTTTCAACATAAATCGTATGGGAGTAAATAACTATGGGTTATAAAAATGTTTGTATCAACTGTAGGATTTCCTTGTCGGAGGGCACAAACTACGAGTTGTTTAATACCCATAAAACCTGTCCCACATGTAAAGGTAAGATGTACTTTGTGAACGAGAAGTTCAAAGCCCCTAAAAAATCTAATGACAAAGAATGGAAGATTATCGAGTATTTGTTGTTAAGTGGCTATGATTTCCGTAATCCTTATTGTGGACATGAGCAATGTATTTATTTTGAGCTCCCTAAGAACCTACAAGAGGCAGAGGCGTTTATTCGTGAGATGCGAAAGTTAAAGTAATCATTTGGAGGAGCTTTTATGGCGATTACGTATACCGAAGAACGAAATTTTACTCCTCAACAAGCAGCAGATTTATTTCTATCTGTTCGTTGGGTGGTAGGGAAATATCCTGATCGATTACATAAGGCTCTCATGAATTCTTCTCGTGTGATTTCTGCATGGGATAGCGATCGTTTAGTTGGTCTTATTCGTGTCATGGATGATAGCGAGCTAGTGTGCTTTATCAATTATGTGCTAGTGCATCCAGATTATCAGGGACATGGTATTGCAGGTCATTTACTAGAGATGGTGAAAGACGCTTACAAGTCGTACTTGTACATTAATGTTATGATTGGTGATAGTATTAATGCACCGTTCTATGAAAAACATGGCTTTAAAGTAAAAGAGAATTCATTGTCTATGCAGTATCGGAATGTGCCTAAATATACGAAAAAGTAGAACAGAAAAGGCTACACATCACGTATTGAATGTGTAGCCTTTATTTTATAAACGGTATATACTAAAAAATATGTATATACGATGGAGAATAATATGGATATATTTATACGAAAAGCAACAACCAAAGATCTAGATGTAGTAACACATATTGAAGCAACTTGTTTTCCTCCTGCTGAGGCGGCACCTCGTGAGGCTTTTAAGGAACGATTAGACCATTATGCAGGTCAGTTTTTAATTGCCTTTGACGGCGATACACCGATTGGTTTTATCGATGGTTTCGTAACGGATGATGAAATCTTAACAGATGAGATGTTTAGCGATGCTTCTTTACATAACCCTAACGGTGCCTGGCAGATGATATTTGGTCTAAATACATTGCCTGAATACCGCAATCGTGGTGTTGGTGGTCAGTTGATAGAAACTTTTATAGAATTGGCTAGAGAGGAAAAGCGAAAGGGCGTCATTCTAACCTGTAAGGAAGAAAAGATTCACTATTATGCTAAGTTTGGTTTTGTAAATGAAGGTGAATCAGAGTCTGATCATGGTGGCGCCAAATGGTATCAAATGCGCGTTCAGTTCAACAAATAAAAGAAGCTGAAATCTTGCAGACTAGCATTGATTTCAGCTTCTTTTTGTTGGGAAGATATGTATTTTGAAGGAGTCTGATTAAAATTAATTAAATAATTTCTTTAACTTGCGCCACACCTTTATCGGTCAGTATATAGTACCCATTTGTCACATACAACAGACCTTGTTTTTTTAGGTGTGATGCGGCTTGATGTGTATAGTCTGGCTTCCAATTCAGGTGTTCGTGAATGGTGCCGATGCCATTTTCTGTGGCCGCGATTGGCGTATTCATATGGGTATAGATGTGACAGAGCATCATCATTTCTCGATAGTGACGGCGCAAGTGGCGTTGGCGCCGATAGGTGGCGATATAGCCCGTCTTTGGCGTACATATAACGGCGATTAATAGGGCGAGTCCTATGGTCGTTGCGATAGCGCCTGCAATGGATACGTCTAGTGTGAAAGCAACTTCCGTACCGATGACGGCACAGATAATGCCGATGATGATACTGCTAATGAGCATGGCTTTCACAGAGTCCGTCCATAAATAAGCGATAACCGCAGGCCCGATCATGAGGCCAATAACGAGGATGGCGCCTACCGCTTGGAAGGAGGCCACAACGGTAAGGGATACCATGGTCATGAGCACGTAGTGGATGAGGGCGGGCATGAAGTCGAAAAGCCCTGCTAATAGAGGATCGAAGGTAGAGAGCTGCAATTCCTTGTAGAAGAGCATAACTAAGACGAGGTTGATGACCGCTACCCCGAGGGAAATCCATAGTGATACAGGACCTAAGTCGGTACCGTTTACAATCCATCTGTCAAATGGAGCGAATGCGATTTCCCCTAGAAGTGCTGTATCTACGTCAAGGTGTGCGTTGCCGCTATAGAGACTGACGAGGATGATGGCAATGGAGAAGAGGAGCGGGAAGATGATACCGATGGATGCGTCTTCGTTGACGAGGCCCGTGTTATGAATCATCTCTGTAAGCCATACCGTTCCTACGCCGACTAAGGTGGCCCCTACTAAAAGCAAGGGAGAGTTTAAATCTTCCGTTACAAAGAAAGCTAGCACGATACCAAGGAATACGGTGTGCGTAATGGCGTCGGCCATCATGGACATGCGGCGCAGCACGAGGAATACACCAGGGATAGCGCACGCGATGGATACTGCAATGGCGATGAGTAAAATCTCTGTATGTACTGTCATGGGGCACCTCCTATGCGAGGCTGTCCACTGTCTGCTCTATATATCTTTTGTTGCAAATCGGCAGGACTTATCTTTGCGGTTTCTGATAGTAAAGCTTGTTTTGATTGTTTGTTTTTGCGATATTGCCACAAAATGCCTCTATTAGGTGCAAATATGAGGCTCAACAGTACGATAGCCGACAGAATGACGATGATTGCAGGCCCTGTGGGCAGTTTTTGCACTGTTGTGCTCCAAAGGGTACCGCCCATGGCAGACACCATGCCGAAACATCCAGCTAGTATACACATGGTGCCTAGCTTGTTTGTCCATTGACGGGCCCCTACGGCTGGTGCAATGAGGAGAGAACTGATTAAGATAGCCCCTACTGATTGAATGCCGATGATGATGGTCATGATCAATAGTGAACGATATAAGATCAACGTAAATGTGACGGGAATTTGCAGTGTTTTAGCGTATTCTACGTCAAAGGAAATGAGTTTTAGCTCCTTCCAAAATAGTGCGGTTAACACAATGATGATGAGTGCTGCCGCCGATGTAATGTACACATCGCGGGCTAATATGGTGGCTGCCTGTCCAAATATGAATTTTGAAAGCCCCGCCTGACCTGCATTATTTAGACTTTGAAGGTAGGTGAGGAGAACCATACCGAGCCCGAAGAAAGCAGACAAGATGGTAGCCAAAGCGCCATCAAATTTGATTTTACTATTTTCTACGGTGATGGTAATGAGCCAAGCTGCAGCAATCGAGGAGAGGGCAGCACCGGTGATGAGCACCTCGATATCCTTTATGCCTGTCAGCAAGAAGGCGATAACTACACCAGGGAGCGCCGCATGGGATAGACCGTCACCGATGAGACTTTCCTTGCGCAGTACTGCAAAGGTGCCCGCAATACCACTGGCCAGGCCTAAGAGCGCCGTGCCGAGCAGTACCATCTGCGTCGTGTAGGATTGGAGTATGGTCATACAATCCTCCCCTTGCCGTAGGTGCGCTCAATAGCCTCCTCTGTAAATGTA
>OKVI01000704.1_pt1 | contig 18429 bp, 12 predicted proteins | sample 1607001 | NCBI WGS metagenome assembly OKVI01 (sample SAMN03281018, study PRJEB24777) | human gut metagenome | isolation source: fecal sample PR128 from 1 month old male Malay infant, vaginal delivered...
AGAAGGAGACTCTTAGCTTCGAGCAAATCATCCTTTTGTCCGTTCAAGAAATCAAGACGTTGCTTAACCTCTTCAAATTGGGCAATAGCATCTACATTGACCGGACCTAAAGCTTTGATTGAACGCTCAAGACCTTGCAGGTTCTGGCGTGTTTGTTCGACATTGTCAAGAGGGCTAGCCTGACCTTTGGCGACTTCAAGTGTCATCTGGTAATCTTCAGCCAACTGAGTCGCAAACTTACGAAGCGATTGACTAATCTGACTTTCACGTTCTTCCAAGCGAGTCTGCTGACGAATCAAGTCCTCGTTACGATTGCCAGCTTTAGCCAAACGCTCCTCCAAATCCTCCAACTGACCTTCGTAATCTTGCACCTGAATCTTAGCACGGACAAGAGCTTGTTCCAAATCGTCTTTACGTTGGACAGCTTCTTTATGCTGTGCTTGCAAATGCGGAAGGCGGTCAGTTGGGTCATCATTGACTTGGTTATTAAGGAGGGCTTTAAGACTATCCGATTCCTTCATTAACTCAGACAAGTCGGCTTGAAGACGATTGCTCTCTGTCTTAGCAAAACGCAATTCTGCCTGCAAGTCACGTTCCTTCAACTGAAGTTCAGATTGCTTGTCTAGGAGAACCTGTTTTTGTTGACCAAGAGCATCTTTGTCTTCCTTAATGGCCTCAATACGGTCGTTAATGGCCTCACGCTTGGATGCAATTTGTGCTAACTCAGCTTTAAGTTGCTCAGCCTTATCTTGCAGATTTGCACCTTCAGATCCCTGAGAATCCTGTTTGAAACTATTTACTAAGACTTGATTTTTCTCTAAATCTGACAAGGCTTGTTGATGTTCTAAGCCTAGTTTTTGCTCTTGCAGACGAGCATTCTCACCATCTACCTTAAGATCTTCTAGCTCTTTCTGTAGACCCTTACGCTTTACCTTAAGGGCTTCAACTTTGGCTTCACTATCACTTAATTGTGCCTTAATCTGGTTAATTTCAGCAGTCAATGCATCTAGTTCAGGCTTGATAAAGAGACTATTATTTTGTTTGTTGGTACCACCAGCAAAGGCACCACCTGGACGAATCTCAGAGCCATCAAGAGTAACCATACGCACTTGGAAACGAACCGCTCGAGCCGCCTTATTGGCATTGTCAATGGTATCAAAGATTGCCGTCACCCCTAGGAGGTTTTGGAAAATGTTAGATAAGCGATCCTCATAGGTGACCAAATCGGAAGCCATACCAATAAAACCTGGTGCATTGGCAAGACTTTGAGCAAATTGTCCATTTAGTTGACGCGGTTTAATAGTAGTCAACGGCAAGAATGTCGCACGACCCTGACGATTGTGCTTCAAGTAGTCAATCGAACGTTTAGCAGCCGCTTCGTCCTCCACAATAATATTTTGCCCACTAGCTCCCATAGCGATTTCAAGAGCCGTCTGATAGCGCGTATCAAAGGTCAAGTGTTCACTAACTGCACCAATAATTCCTTGAATGGATTGGGCATTTTGAAGGACAGCCTTAACCCCTGCATAGAAGTTAGAATGATTTTTTTGGATAGACTCTAAACTTTGACGACGGGCATCTTTACTCTTAAGGTGATCCATGAGGTCAAACATCTGCTTTTGAGCCTCTTGATAGTCCTTATCAATGGCTTGATAAGCCTGAGCCTTTTCTTTGTAGTTAGCTAGGAGGCTTTGAAGACTCTCTTGGGCTGCTTGATAAGCTTTTTGGGCTTCGCTAGCTATTTCCTGAGCGGAGAGCAAGTCTGCCTGAGCTTGTTTATATTCTTCAGCTTGTGCCTCAAGCGCCTGTGTCTGACTATCCATGTCGTGGGTAACCTGAGTCAAACTATTTGAAACCTTGGCTTCCTCCTGCATCAGACCAACATAGTCCTCACGCAAACGTTCAATAAGCGTATCTGGGTCATCAGAAAATTGCTCCAGTTCTTTTTGAATAGCAATCAGCTCTTGGGCAAGGCTATCCAACTCAGCATTCAATTCAACTTGGCCTTGATTAACCTTATCGAGTGCTGTCTGAGCTTCTTCTTTCAAATACTCTAACTCACTGAGACGAGCTTCAGTTTCTTCTTTTTTCTCTGAACGCTGCTGACTCTCCATGGTATAAAGATCAATTTGACGCTCAAAGTCACTAATAAGACGTGTGACATCCACCAAGGTTTGTTGGTCAGAAGAAATTTGTTCTGAAATTTGATGGCGTTTTTGTTTGAGTTCCTGGTTCTCAGTCTCTAAACGATGGCGTTCCTCATAATAGCTGGTTAATTTTTCCTTGACCGCTGCCAAATCCTCTTGGGTCTGGCTCAAGTCAGACTTACCAACTTCAATATCGTGGACCAAAAGGTTAAGCTGAGTCTGTCTACGCTCTTCATCTAATTCCAAGTAACGTTTGGCTGTCGCAGCTTGCTTTTCAAGCGGTTTAACCTGACCGTCCAGCTCGTAGATGATATCTTCCAAACGATCAAGGTTATCTTGGGTTTGATTAAGCTTGCTTTCCGTTTCTTTCTTACGTGTCTTATATTTGAGAACCCCTGCTGCTTCTTCGAAAATAGCGCGACGCTCTTCAGGTTTGGCATTAAAAATAGCCTCAACACGACCTTGGGAAATAATGGAAAAAGAATCACGCCCCAGGCCTGTATCCATAAAGAGGTCATGAATATCACGCAGACGAACCTTACGACCATCAATCAAGTAATCATTGTCACCGTTTCGATAAATGTGACGCTCCACACGAATGGTTTCACCAGCACCCGCGATAAAGCCGTCACTGTTATCAAGAGTGACTGCCACTTCCGCATAGTTGAGAGCCTTACGAACCTCTGTCCCCGCAAAAATAACGTCAGGCATCTTGCCCCCACGCAAACTCTTGGCAGAGGATTCACCCAGTGCCCAGCGTAGACTCTCTGTAATATTTGATTTTCCCGATCCATTTGGACCTACAACGGCTGTTACTCCCTTGTCAAAGACGACTTGCGTCTTGTCCGCAAAGGATTTAAAGCCCTGCATTTCAATTGATTTCAAATACATGCTTAATTTCCTAGTTGTTCAAGGGCAGCCTTAGCCGCTGCCTGTTCAGCTAATTTCTTAGATTTTCCGAGACCTGTGCTGAGTTCCTTACCATCAACAGCTACCTGCATAGTAAATTCTTTGGCATGAGCTGGTCCAGACTCATCGATAACGGTATAAGTAATATCAACCGTACCATTGACTTGAAGACGCTCTTGCAAGGCTGTCTTATAGTCTGTTACGCGGTCAAAATTCCCCTTTTCAACCTGAGGAATCATGACCTGATTCAAGAATTTCTCAACTGCAGGCAACCCTTGATCCAGATAAAGAGCACCGAGGAAGGCCTCCCAAAGGTCACCAAGGATAGTGGCACGTTCACGTCCACCAGATTTTTCTTCCCCTTTACCAAGACGGATATACTGCTCGAAACCGCAAGCCTTCGTAAATCCTGCCAAACTCTCTTCGCGAACGATAGTACTGCGCATCTTAGACATTTCTCCCTCTGGCTTGTTAGGGTAACGTTTGTAAAGATAAACGGAAATGACTAATTGCAGAGCCGCGTCTCCTAAAAATTCCAAACGTTCATTATGTGAAATGTTTAGGAGGCGGTGCTCATTGGCATATGAGGTATGGGTAAATGCTGTTTCTAAGAGGTCTTTTTGGCTAAAAACAATACCAAAATCCTGCTCAAGTTTTTGTTCAAGTTGATTCATGAAACTTCCTTTCTTTTTAAGCACACTAACTATAATTATATCAAAAAAAGCCAATTTTCATGATAGAAAACTGCTTTTAGACCCTATATCAGCTTATTTTGTGAGATTTAACCTATTCAACTAAAAAAGCTGAGCAAGCTGCTCAACTTCATTTTCTTAATAATCTGGACGAACGACACCTGTAACTGTCTCACGTGTTGCCTCGACATCTTCTTCGAGGACAACCTTGATGATACGTTTAGCTTCTTCTGAAGTACATGCAACCAATGGCAAACGAAGTGGTCCAACTTCGAAACCAAGATGATTAAGAACAGCCTTAACAGGTGCAGGGCTTGGTACTGAGAAGAGAGCGTTAACTTTAGGAATGAATTTACGTTGGATAGCTGCTGCTGTCTTGAGGTCACTATTTTCAATAGCTTCAAGCATGGCGTGCATCTCATCACCATTTGTATGAGAGGCTACTGAGATAACACCGTTAGCTCCAAGGTTCATAGCGTGGAAGGCATCCCCATCTTCACCGGTATAAACCAAGAAATCTTCTGGTTTATGTTCGATAAGGTAGGCCATATTAGCAAGGCTGGTACATTCTTTAACCCCGATAATATTTGGATGTTCAGCCAAACGAAGCATGGTATCAGGAGCCATTTCAACAACCACACGACCAGGGATGTTGTAGATGATAATTGGCAAATCAGAAGCATCCGCAATGGCTTTGAAGTGTTGGTACATACCTTCTTGTGATGGCTTGTTGTAGTAAGGCACGATAGCAAGACCAGCTGCAAAACCACCAAATTTGGCAACTTCTTTGGCAAACTCGATAGAGTCTCGTGTATCGTTGGTACCGACCCCAGCAATTAATGGCACACGTCCATTAACGATTTTCTGAACAGCCGCAAAGAGTTCCAACTCCTCATCGTGAGTAAGTGTTGGACTTTCAGCTGTTGTCCCCGCCAAAAGAAGAGCTTCTGTATGGTGAGCCAAAAGATGCTCAATCAATTCTGGAAGCGCATCATAATTGATAGAGCCATCTTCGTGGAAAGGTGTAATAAGGGCTGTGATCAGTTTGACATCTCTTAATTGATCAATTGACATAATATTCTCCTTCAACCGTTTTCTAATCCTTTCCATTTTACCATAATTTTGACCAGACAGACAGATATGTTAACAATTTTCTGAAAACGTGAGGACTGACTGTTTCAATATGATAGTCAAAACACAAAAAAACAGAGAGAAGTCTCTCTGCTTTATAGGATTCAGCTTGAATTTAGTATTCAAATACAACACTAAATCCTTCCTGATTCCTGAATCATAACGCAATGGTTGATTGGAACTACTCATGTTTGCAACATTCCTACTTCCTAAGCAACTGTGCGGGGGGAGTATAAAAGTCCGGTGGACTTTTATAGCCTAAGCCTTAAATTATAAAAGCGAAGGAGAAATCAAACTCTTCGAGTTACTGATTTCTGTTTCGCTCCCTATTTCAATTCAAATTTCAATTCTGAAGTTGAGCGAACCAAACCACGTTCGTGAAGTGTTTCTGCGATTTGGACTGAGTTCCAAGCGGCACCTTTAAGGAGGTTATCTGAAACAACCCACATGTGGATACCTTTTTCAGCATCCAAATCTTTACGGATACGTCCAACGAATGTATCACGTGAACCTACAGCGTTAACAGCTTGTGGGTAGACTTGGTTAGCAACGTCGTCTTCAAGAACCGCACCAGGGAATTCTGCAATAGCAGCTTTCACTTCGTCAATTGGTGCCACTTCTTTTGTTTCAATATAGACTGACTCTGAGTGAGCTGACAAAACTGGAATACGTACACATGTTGCTGATACAGCAATGCTGTCGTCTTCCATGATTTTCTTAGTTTCGTTTGTCATCTTCATTTCTTCGTAAGTATAGTCATTTTCAGTGAAGACGTCGATTTGAGCCAAGGCGTTGAAGGCGATTGGGAAGTGTTTCTTATCACCACCACATGGCAAGATTTCAGCTTTAACATCACGTGGGTTAACGCCGTCATTCAAAACTTCTTTCAACTCACGTTGTGTTTCAAGGATTGCTCCCATACCAGCACCTGATACGGCTTGGTAAGTTGACACGATGATACGGTCCAAGCCCCATTTTTGACGAACTGGCTCAAGGGCAACCATCATTTGGATTGTTGAACAGTTAGGACAAGCGATAATACCGTTGTGAGCATCGAGTGCATGTGCATTGACCTCAGGTACAACCAATGGCACATCTGGATTTTGACGGAAGTAAGATGTGTTATCAACGACTACTGCACCGGCTTTAACAGCGTATGGTGCATATTTAGCAGAGGTAGATCCACCAGCTGAGAAAAGTGCAATGTCTACACCTTCAAATGCGTCTTCAGTCGTTTCTTCGATGGTCACATTTTGACCTTTAAATTGCAAGACTTTCCCTGCAGAACGTGCAGACGCAAGGTAGCGAATTTTATCGATTGGAAGTGTTGATTCTTCCAACATTTTGATCATTTGAGCACCGACGGCACCTGTAGCACCGACAACAGCAACTGTGTATCCCATAGTTAAACCTCTTTCGGAATTTTCTATCAATTTAGTTTAGTGAATCTATTATACTACGTTTAAGTCCAGTTGAAAAGGGTAAAAAAGCCAAGAATAAAGAAAAATCCCCTACCAAAGGGTAAGGGATAAGAGGCATCTTTCGATGAGAGTAGCAGGTTCACACAACTACTCAAGGTCCGCTCCTGCGTTACAATCTAATGTAGACCTCCTCAGCGCAAAAGGCTCTAAAGAGCCAATCGACTCATCGCATGTTTCTATTCTAGCATAATAGATCAAAGAGTCAAGTCATGAATACCATGGAAATATCTTAGCCATTGTTCTTACTTTCCATCATCATGTCCATCTTTATAACCACGTAGGTATTCTGTTTTTTCTGAAGTTGTTGTGAATTTGCCAAAAAGAGTTGATTCCTTTGAGTATGAATCATAATTATCAATGCCTTTGTCGGCATCCGCAAAGCCATCCTGATAGCCCTTGGTATAAGCGTTATTATTCACTTTTGAATGGTATGAATTTCCATAGCGATGATAAGAACGTCTGCTCATATACATCCAAAACCAGGGATTACGGATGACATCTTGTCTGTAATAACGGTCACGGGTTTGATAGTCGTCATTATTGTCAAAAACACTTTTGGACTGTTCATCTGAAAAATCATCATTTTGTTTGGAATACTTTTTGAGTGTCTCATCGTCACTAACTTTTGCACCTGATTGAAAGTTAGAACGTTCAGAGTCATTTAGCTCAGGAGATGACATCTTAGGCTTTGTGTATTCTGAATTTGTATCCGATTTTGACTTGCTAGAACTGTTACCAGAAGAGGAATGACTGTCTGAATGGCTCTGACTGCTACTTGATTTAGAGCTAGAGTCGCTGTCCGCACCCAAACTATGCGAGCTACTAGAACCATAAGTTTTACTAGATCCATTATAACTGTCATGATCACTACTTGACTTGTAACTCTTACTAGACCCACTATCAGATTTATACCCTTTTCCTGAATTGCCATCAGAATGATGTCCTTTGCTTGAGCCAAAACCAGATTTGGATCCACTTCTGCTACCTCTACTTGAAGAACGCGAACCACTACGTCTGCTTCGTAGAGCGATGATGTTTTCAGAAGTTTCTTGAGCTTTAATTTCTTGTGCCGTTGATAAAATTAGTCCTGACACCAAGGTCACCCCTAAGAGAGCCATTGCTTTTTTCATTAAAAAATCCCCTTATTCATCTAATGGTCTTATTATACCATAGAACAAAAAACGGGGAAAATTATAAAGAAAATTACATCAAAGGTCCAATCAAAGAAAAGAGATAGCCACATAGACGATGTGCTAAAGGCATTTTTGACAAACTTTCCAATGTCACTTCCTCTGAGAGCGCCTGGGTTCTCTCAAAATCTTGTTCAATATGAAGCACTTCTGGATTTTTATAAAGATAAACCTCGTCTTCAAAATTTTGATAGAGACTTCGGTAGTCTGTATTAATGGTTCCTACAACAGCTTGTTTGGCATCAGAAACATAAACTTTTGCATGGACAAAACCTGGGGTATAGCGGAAAATACGGACGCCAGCATCCAAGAGCACTTTAAAATAGGTCATCGCTAGTCTCTATCAAGAATTGATAGATAAGCGTGTTTCTTTGAATTATGTGGAGGATTTAGAATTATTAAGGACTAAATAATTTTCATCATTAACATAAGACGCGGTGATTGACGCGTCTTAATTATAATGTTATAGTTTAGTGTGTGGAGAGATTTTGCTCGATAGAAAATTTGTTTTATCTTCAACGTCTAATTCTTCTAATTCTTCACGAATTATATATCGAAGGTTGGTCTCATTCTCTAAATAATTTAAATGGGCTTTATAATATTCGATGAAGCTAATATCATCATTCTTAGCTTCGTTTTCACTTTCGTTCCAAATAGTGAGTAAAGTTTCCTTAAAATCGCTCAATTCTCCTTTATCAAGCTTCTCTAAAATAATATAAATTTTATTTCCCAAAACGGAGAATTTTTTGAAAACAGCAGGAAATTTTGGAGGTGTTTTATCATCCAATAAACCTTTTCTACCACCACTAGAAAATTTATCTCTTATAGATGCACTAAATACGAAATATTCATCTAATAAATATCGTAGTATCCCTTTATAGTTACTGTCCATTAAATATTTCTGTGAATCTAGTGATTGTTTAACTCTGAAAATATCCGACGAGAAAAGAATAAAACACTTTGCTAAAATCTCACTCTGAACTTCTTTTTTTAGGTCTTCAAAGAGCATTGGCTCCGCTTGTTCGTTTGTAGATTGGACATACCAGAGATTCTGACCTTCTTTTTGTTCCTTCAGGAATTTTTGTAGCAATACTGTTTTTTCTTCTTTACTTTTTTGCTTAAAATCAACAAATGATTTCCAATCATCAAAAAAGTCAGTTTTTATTTCAGGGTTTACACTTATTTCAAACCGTGGGCTATGAGTTACTTTTATATCTTTTACAGCTTTCCAATATTCAGTGAATATAATTTCAAATCCATTTTTTTGTTCCTTATAACTACCAAAAAATACAAAAATATCCTCAAAATCGCCTGTAGGTGTATTTTCATAAACCGAGTTTCCAGGAATAGTCCAACTTCCCTTTTCGCTAGATTTTATTTCAACCCCGTATTTTTTTTCGTTAAACTTTAGGACAAAGTCTGGAAATTTATGACCTCGAATATCTTCTAAAATAATACCTTCAAATTCTTTTTTGCATAGAATCTCCTTACATTTCTTCTTAAAAACTTTTTCAAAATACTCACCGTCAATTTTACTATATTCAACCCCTAAGTCGTTTAATGACTTACCCTCTATCATTTTTTTCACTTCAGTCAAGAGATACTTAATATTTTCTTTCATTATATTCTCCTATTAGAAAGGTACTGTATATGTCTTCTGTATTCCATGACCATACACAATTTGTAAACGTTACTGCAATTAATGATTTAATTCAAGATATTTTAAACACCCCCATTCGCTATAATGTACTTAGTTTATTCTCTGGTGCAGGCGGCATGGATTATGGATTTAAAGGGGGATTCCATCTATTTAATCAAGAATACGCAGAAAACCCAATAAACCTTCGGTATGCTAATGATATTTTTCTCCAAGCGACTCAAATATATAAAGATAATTTTGATATTGATCACGATGTAGATACTACAAACATTAACGAAATTAATTTAGAAGAAATTGACCAAAAATACGGCTTCATTCCAAATACTCGGAATGAAAATCAAAATAACCCAAATGGAATCGATATTATTTTAGGTGGTTTCCCTTGTCAGACTTTTAGTATAGCTGGTAAAAGGGCTGGACTAAATGATGAACGTGGACAATTATACCTTCAAATGAGTCGTTTTATCCAGCATTATCAACCAAAAATATTTGTTGCTGAAAATGTCGATGGAATTCGCAATACTCGCAATATTAACTTAGAAAACGTTAACGCAACAGCACTAGAAATCATTATGAACCATTTTAATGAAATTGGATATAATGTACAATACAACGTATTAGACGCAGCAGATTATGGCGTTCCACAATCAAGAAGACGAGTTATCATTGTGGGAGTTAGAAGTGACTTAGGTAGGAATATTGATATTTCTTATCCAAGTCCTACACATGCGACAACTCCACGTACAGCTTTTGATGGTTTAGAAGATATCTGGAATTTATTTAATACAAACCAAATTCCAAATCATAATTGGAATAATGTATCTCATGCGAAATTCTATGGCGACGATATAAAACGACAAGGAAATAATCAAATTCAACGAAATGCCCCTGCTCCCACGATACGTGCTGAGCATCACGGCAATATTGAAGCGCATTATAATACAGATCCTAACTATACCAATAATCCTAATGATCACCGAGATAAACAAGGATGGAGAAGGCTATCCGTTAGAGAATGTGCTAGGATACAATCTTTTCCTGATAATTTCATTTTTAACACTAGCACATCATCAGCATACAAGGCTATAGGAAATGCAGTTCCTCCTATTTTAGCTTGGCACATAGCAAGAGCTGTTATTTACTCACTTCACAACCTTGAAAATCATTAAGAATAAACTATTCATAGTTTAAAGTCTTAACTGTAAAATTGCAATACTGTATAAAAAAAGTTCACTATATGAGTGTAATGCACCCCAAAAGTTAGATAGAAAAAATCTAACTTTTGAGGTGTTTTTATTATGAAATTGACTTATGATGACAAGCGTAAAATCTATGACCTTAGAAAACAAGAATATAGCTTAGAGTAGCTTGCAAATATCTTGAGTATAAATATTCCTAACCTTAAGTACATGATTGAATTAATTAACCGTTATGGAATAAAAATCGTTAAAAGGGGAAAGATTGTTGCGATTTCCCTGAATTAAATAAAGAAATAATTAATAAAATTCTACTGGAAGGTCGTTCACAGAGAAGTGTATCATCGTCTTAGACTTTACCTAATCGTTCTATGGTGACAATGGTTAGTATCATACACGAAAAACGAGTATACAATTATTGGGAGAAGAAAAAGAGCAACTAAAATATCCAGAAGACAGGTTCGAAATCTTATAGCGAGAAAGAAAGAGACTATTAAGGAAGAGTTCCAGAAAGTTTCCGATAAGACTTAGATTATATTTATTATTACAACAATAAACGAATTAAGGTAAAACTATTTTTCATCAAATACCTTGATACACTTGACAAATGGTAGAAAAGGACTTAGTCCTGTGCAATACATAACTAAATCCTTTTCTTAAATACATTGTCTAACTTTTGGGGGCAGTTCAAAGAGCCATTGCTTTTTTCATTAAAAAATCCCCTTATTCATCTAATGGTCTTATTATACCATAGAACAAAAAACGGGGAAAATTATAAAGAAAATTACATCAAAGGTCCAATCAAAGAAAAGAGATAGCCACATAGACGATGTGCTAAAGGCATTTTTGACAAACTTTCCAATGTCACTTCCTCTGAGAGCGCCTGGGTTCTCTCAAAATCTTGTTCAATATGAAGCACTTCTGGATTTTTATAAAGATAAATACCATCTTCAAAATTTTGATAGAGACTTCGGTAGTCTGTATTAATGGTTCCTACCACAGCTTGTTGGCCATCAGAAACATAAACTTTAGCATGGACAAAGCCTGGGGTATAACGGAAAATACGGACGCCAGCATCCAAGAGCACTTTAAAATAGGTAGTCGCAATATCAAAGGCATACTGCTTATCTGGAATCCCTGGCATAATGATACGAACATCTACACCTCGTCTAGCCGCAAAGGTCATAGATCGAACCAATTCATCATCCAAAATCAGATAAGGTGTCATGATATAGACATAATCGGTAGATGTATTCAGAAGATGTAAATAAACATTTTCTGCAACCTTGTGGTAGGCCAAAGGTGAATTGGCATAAGGGAGAACCAAACCCTGACTCTTGCTTTTTTGAGGTTTTTCTTGTAGATAGTGCTCCATATCTGTCTTGTCATCTACTCCAGTCACTGTCCACATGGTCAAAAAGAGAGCTTTTAGTGTTTGAACTGCTGGACCATCTAAGCGAAGGGCCGTGTCCTTCCAATGGCCAAAGCGTTCTCGTTTATTAACATACTCATCAGCGATATTAACGCCACCAGTATAACCAACCTGCCCATCAATCACTGTAATCTTTCGATGGTCTCGGTAATTGTAATAGGTTGATAGAATAGGCTTGACTGGTGAGAAGGCCTGAGCTTTAATCCCAACCTTGTGCAACCGCTCGATATAATCGTAGGACAAGGTAGTCATCTCATTCATCCCATCAAACATGACACGGACATCAAGACCTGCCTTGGCCTTCTCCTCCAAAATGGCTAAAATCTCACCCCACATGATACCTTCGTCAATAATGAAATATTCCATGAAGATATAACGCTCCGCCTTTTTCAAATCCTCCAACAAGGCCGGAAGCATGTCATCTCCAAGTGGAAAATAGGTGACCTCTGTGTTTCTATAGATAGGAAACTGTGCTGGACTATGCTCCAAAAAATAAGCTAATTTCTGTAATTGGCGATCACTTTGGGATAAATAATCAGCAACTTCTGGATTGGTGCTTAAATGGTCGGATGCCTGCACTGTAGCATCCTCAAGCCGTTTCTTCAAGCGTCTCACACCCAAATCAGCCAGTGAAAAGTAAAGCAGAGCCGTCCCAAAAATTGGAAAGAGGGCAATGATAATCACCCAGGACAGTTTGGAACGAGAATCCATGGAACGATTGAGCAAGTAAAAGAAGGTAAAGACACTCAACAAGTGTTCCCATAAGATAATGGATGGGAAATGCTCTTGTAGGCTGAGATATGAAAAGACAAGAAAGGCCAATTCCAGTAAGAAGAACAGGAGAATAGGAACCTTTCGGTTAAGTAGAATTTTGGCCCATCTGGAGGGCTTTTGGGGTAACAGTCTAGCACTTTGTTCTTGAGTCATATAGGCTCCTTTCATGTAGGAGAGACCATCACAACTTTCCGGTCTCTTTCAGTAATTTTATTAGTATCATTTTAGCCTATGAAAAAGGCAGGGATAATTAGCCATTATGATTAGGATTGGCATGGTTTCTACCGTATTTTCCTGACAGGGCCATCTATGGTCTTTTGCATCCAGACGATATCGTGCCATTTGTTAAACTTATAGCCAATCTTTGGGAAATGAGCCACTTGGACATAGCCCCGTTTTTCATGCATGACAATGCTGGCCTCGTTAGGAACTGCAATGCAGGCTAGGAAACGCAAGAAGCCACGCTTCTCAAGTTCCTTCTCTAGGGCATCATAGAGCTGGCTTCCCAAACCTCGACCACGTGCATCTTCATGAAGATAAATAGACAGTTCTGTCGTCCAATCATAGGCTGTGCGAGCATAATAGGTTGAGGCATAAGCATAGCCTAGCACTTGGCCATTCTCTTCTGCTACTAAATAGGGGTATTTTTCAAGCGTCTTGCTAATGCGTTTTTCAAACTCTTGAACACTGGGAACCTCATATTCAAAGGTAATAGCTGTCTTCTCGACATAGGGTGCGTAGATGGTCTGGATAGCTTGTGCATCTGACAAGCTGGCTGGACGAATGGTTAACATCATTTTCTCCTTCGACTTCATTATCTTTATTTTAAACTATAAAAAAAGAGGGCTCAACCCTCTTATAACAAGTCTTGTCACTACATCAATGGCGCAACTAATCTGGTCAATAAGCCCAAGCACTTCTGGTGAAATGGTCGATTTTTAACATCAGTCATGCTGACTCGATGACACTTGGCCATTGTCGCTTGGAAATCTTCCTCAATACCAACCACTGATGACGTCCTGTAAAGATAGGTCGCACACTCAAAGTGGTGATAAAGACTGCGGTAATCTAAATTAATCGTTCCAACAACAGCCCTACTATTGTCACTCACAAAGACCTTGGCATGAACAAATCCAGGTGTGTACTCGTAGATTTTTACGCCGGATGCCAAAAGTGTTGGATAGTAAGTCTTAGCGAGGTAGTAAGCTGACTTTTTATCAGGAATACCAGGCATGATAATACTGACGTCTACCCCACGCTCAGCCGCAAACTTCAAAGCATGCAGTAACTCACCATCTAAAATAAGATAAGGTGTCATGATATGAACAAAATCACGCGCATGGTTTAGGATATCAATATAAACATTCTCACCAACCTTATCCTTATCAAGTGGAATATCCCCGTAAGGGACAACAAAACCAGGAGTATCGAAGGCCTCATGCTCAACCATATAGGGTGTCACATCCAGTGTTTCATGAGAGTAAGTCCACATCTGAAGGAAGAGGACTAAGAAAGTGTCGACTGCTGGCCCCTCAACCATAAGTGCGGTATCTTTCCAATGGCCAAAACGCTCAATTTTGTTGATATACTCATCAGCTAGATTAACCCCACCTGTAAAAGCAACCTTACCATCAATCAACAAGATTTTTCTATGGTCACGGTAGTTGTAATAGGTAGACAAGAATGGCGTTACAGAGGCAAAAACACGAGATTGAATACCAATTCTCTCCAAACGTTTCTTATAGTCGAAACTCAAGGTTGAAAATTCGATCATGCCGTCATATAGGACACGCACCTCCACCCCTTCTTGAACCTTCTGTTTCAAGATGGCTAGGATTTCACCCCACATCTCCCCTTCGTCAATGATGAAATATTCCAAGAAAATGTACTTCTCCGCTTTAAGGAGTTGCTTCTTCATTTCCTCAAACTTGGCTTCACCACTTGGAAAATAGGTCGTCTTCGTGTGACGATAGACAGGAAAATGCCCATTCACATTTTCAAGATATTGGACCAAGTTGTAGTTGCTCGTGTGACGTTGCTTAAGCTCTTCGAGAGCCTGATCATCCTGTTTCAATATACCAGAACTACGGTCAATATTGCTCTGAATCGCACGCTTCATCCCCGTATAGCCCAAATCCAGTTTTGTATAGGCTAGGAGTAAGGTTCCGATAATAGGGAAAGGTAAGACAATCAGCAACCAGGTATTAACAGCCGTTGATTCCATATCACTTTGAAAGAGATAGATGATAGCCAGAATACGAAGGACCACTTCTGTTACTTGCAAGTGCACCCTATACTGACTCAGCCACAGGTATGACATGGCCACAACAACAAGCTGTAGTAAGATGATTAGGAAGATAATCGTAGCACGACTAAAGATACCTCGAAGAAAGCCACGACGCCCCCTATCATAAAGACGTTCAATTTTAGCTTCGTTTTTGATAGCAGGACTCCTTTCCCTTTTTAATTATTCTTATTATAACAAAAAAATGGCTTAATGAATTAAAGTTTCTTTAATTGTTATCTTCTCCTAACTTATCCAATAGAGCCTGAGCTACTTTTTCCGGAATGCCAAGTGCTTGGATATCCTCAACTGTAGCTTTTTGGATAGCTGTCATAGACTTAAAGTGTTTGAGGAGTTTTTGTTTGCGCTTAGGTCCAAGACCATCAACCCCATCGAGTTTAGAGTTGAAACTATTTTTACTACGCACTTGACGGTGGAAGGTGATGGCAAAGCGGTGAACTTCATCTTGGATACGGTGAAGGAGGAAAAATTCCTCGGATTGCCGTGGCAAATCAATGACTTGTAAGGGGTCCCCAAAGAGCAATTCGTTGGTTTGGTGCTTGTCATTTTTCTGAAGCCCCGCAACTGGGATAGAAAGATTCAATTCATTGCGTAGGACATCCTTGGCCACATTAACCTGCCCTTGACCACCATCCATGATAATAAGGTCTGGTGGCGTTAGCCCATCGCGTTTGACACGACTATAACGACGACGAATGACCTCACGCATGCTGGCATAATCGTCAGGCCCTTCAACCGTCTTAATCTTGTATTTGCGGTACTCTTTTTTATTGGGTTTCCCATTCTCAAAGACGACCATGGCTGATACAGGACTCGTTCCCATGATGTTTGAGTTATCGAAGGACTCGATGCGAACCGGTGTCGGAATTCCCATGAGTTTGCCTAGATTTTCAATGGCTCCTTGGGTCTTGGCTATATCTTTTTCAAGGAGGTCAAATTTTTGGGTCAGACTGACACGGGCATTTTTCGTTGCCAGATTCACCAACTGCTTCTTCTCTCCACGTTGAGGTTTAAAGACCTTGACCTCATCTCCAACTAGGGCTTCGACAGACTCTTGATCAATGTCTCCTGGAATGAAAATCTCCTTAGGCTTGAGATGACGACTATCCAGATAAAACTGACCCATATAGGTTAGAAAATCTTCCTCAGCATCATTATAATAAGGGAACATATTGACATCACGCTGAATGAGTTTTCCTTGGCGGACAAAGAAAACCTGAACACACATCCAACCCTTGTCCACGTAGTAACCGAAGATATCACGGTCCTGCATGTCCTGACGGATAACCCTTTGCTTGGTCCTCAGTGTCGATACCGCCTCAATCAAATCACGATACTCCGCAGCACGCTCAAATTCCATCTGGTCAGACATATCCTTCATCTTGGCCTTAAGCTGATTAACGATTTTATCATCATGGCCGTTTAGGAAATTCTTGACATCCTCAACCAAACCTTGCCAATAGTCCTCAGTGGTGTGACAGATGGTATGGGCATTACATTGGCCAATATGGTAATAGAAACAGACCTTATTGGCCGGATTTTTACATTTCTTAAAGGGGAAAATACGGTCCAATAGTTTCTTGATTTCATTGGCCGCACCAGAGTCTGGGTATGGACCAAAATAGAGACCACCATCCTTCTTAACCTGGCGGGTAATCAAGAGCCTTGGATAGAGTTCCTTAGTAATCTTGATAAATGGGTAAGACTTGTCATCCTTGAGGCGGATGTTGAATTTAGGCATATTCTCTTGGATAAGATTAATTTCCAAAAGCAAGGCCTCAATATTGGACTCGGTTACGATAAATTCAAAATCTGCAATCTCAGATACCAAAAGCTCTGTCTTGGTATCATGGCTTCCTCGAAAATAGCTACGCACACGATTTTTTAGATTTTTAGCCTTACCGACATAGATAATATTGCCGAATTTGTCCTTATGGAGATAGCACCCAGGATTGTTTGGGAGCAATTCCAACTTATGTTTAATCAGATCATTCATGCTTTCATTGTAGCAAAAAAAGAGCTGAAAAGCTCTTAATAGTCATGGGTGAATACAATTTTGAAAAGTGGCCTATTTGCTCAAAATCGTCAAAATTTCTTGGTAGTTTTTGACTTGATAAGTTGGAACAGCTGGAGTCTCATTAACCAAACCATTTGGATTAAACCAAATGCTGTCAATTCCTGCATTATTACCACCTTGGATATCAGCAGTTAGACTATCACCAATCATGAGGGCCGAATCGGGATGAAAGTCATTCACCTGATCCGCAATTTTTTCAAAAAAGTCCGTAGACGGTTTGTGGGCGCCCACTTCATCTGAGATGAAAATATCGTCGAAGAATGGCAAGATGCTTGAGGCTTGCAGACGACCACGTTGGATGTAGCTAACACCATTAGTTGCTGCATAAATCTTGTGGCCTCGATTTTTAACGTTCGATAAGAAGGCATGGGCCTGAGGCAACTCCTGCCCCTGTTGGCTCAAGAAATGCTGGTAACGGCCAGCTAAGTGACTGCCATCAACCTCCTGTCCAAAATGCTCAAAAAGACGAGAAAAGCGCGTGCGAAGCAATTCCGGCTTAGTGATTAAACCATGATTGAGATTTTCCCACATGGAACGATTCATGGGGATATAGTGATCCTTGTAAACTTTAAGATCTCGTGAAGCCACCCCAGCCTCTTCAAGAAGGTAGGTCAAAGCCAAATCTTCAGCACGGTCAAAATCTAGGAGGGTGTGGTCAAGGTCGAAAAGTAAATGGGTGTAGGTCATGGTATATCCTTTCTAACTGGAAATCTTTAGGCTCTATTTTACCACAATCCAGCTACATATAAAGAAAGAAACACAAAAGGGCGACCCGCAGGCCGCCCTCTCAGATTTATGAAAAATAAGTATTGCTTACTTAATAGACTGTTATTATATCCATTGAACCTTAAAGAAAACTTAAAGTTGGTTGTTTTTTTACTATTCCTATAGATTTTTACTTAAATACCTAATCGCTCTAATTCATGGTATACTGAAAATACAAGATTAATCAAACGAGGCGTGTTATGAAAAATTTAAAATTTCAATCCGTTTTTGACATCATCGGACCTGTCATGGTCGGGCCTTCCTCTAGTCATACTGCAGGAGCTGTTCGTATTGGCAAGATTGTTTCTGCCATCTTTGGTGAGACACCGACTGAGGTAGAATTTCAACTTTTTAATTCCTTTGCCAAAACCTATCGAGGTCACGGGACAGATGTGGCTCTAGTGGCTGGTATTTTAGGTATGGAAACGGACGACCCTGACATCCCACGCGCTCTGGATATCGCATACGAAAAAGGTATTAAGGTTTACTGGAAAATCAACAAGGATAGTAATGCGCCGCATCCCAATACGACTCATATTACCTTAAAAAATGATAAAAAAACCATTTCTGCCACAGGTGTTTCTATCGGCGGGGGAAATATCCAAGTAACTGAACTCAATGGTTTTGCGGTCAATCTCAAGATGAATACACCGACTCTCATCATTGTCCA
>OKVI01000716.1_pt1 | contig 18112 bp, 10 predicted proteins | sample 1607001 | NCBI WGS metagenome assembly OKVI01 (sample SAMN03281018, study PRJEB24777) | human gut metagenome | isolation source: fecal sample PR128 from 1 month old male Malay infant, vaginal delivered...
CTGCAGGTCAGTATTCCGCTCGGGTTTTACGGCTTCGCGATGCAGATTGAAGGGGTAGTATTCATCATTATCACCCCGGTGCTGCTGTTCACCTCCTGGTGGCTGTGGCGCAAAAAAGCTATCGACCGTACCACCCTGCTGCTGGGTCTGCTGCCGCCGTTCTATGTCGTCGCCGCGGTGCTGGTGCAGTTGTCGATCCATGGGATTATCCCGTTCCATATGGCGATCTATTCCCTCTGGCAGTACGCGCTGATCGTCCACATCATTACGGTGCTGATCATTGCCATTCTGCGGGTGCGTGCTGAAAACCGCCAGCTGGAGCAGAAGCAGCGCCTGGCGCGCGAACTGCAGATTGAGCGTGAAGCCAGCTTCCACCAGCGGCAGTTTATGGGCATGGTGGCGCACGAATTCCGCACCCCGCTGGCGGTGATCCAGGCGGCGCTGGAGAATCTTCGCCTCTCGGCGGCCTCGACCAGCCAGGAGGCGCGCTTCGATCGCATTGGCCGCGCCGCCACCCGCCTGGTGCAGCTCACCGATAACTGCCTTGCCGACGCCCGGCTCGCCTCCCACGATCTGCACGTCGAGCGCCAGCAGACCGCCCTGCTGACGGTGATCAACATGGCCGCCTCGGTGGTGGCCATCTCCCATGATCACTACCTGAACATCCGCCAGCACGGCGCGGTGGAAAGCCCGCAGCTGCAGGCCGATGCCGGCCTGCTGTGCATCGCCATCGCTAATCTGCTGGATAACGCCGTCAAGTATTCGCCCCCCGGTGAAATCGCCATCGATATTCATTCCGATGCCGGGCAAACGGAGCTACGCATTCGCGACCACGGCCCGGGACTCCCCGCCGGACAGGCGGAACTGATCTTTGAGCGCTACCGCCGCGGCGAGCACACATCGCCGGTGCCAGGCGGCACCGGTCTCGGACTGTATGTTGCGCGTCAGATAGTGCAGGCTCATGATGGCAAACTGTGGCTGGCCGAGCATGGCCCGGACGGCTGCACCTTTATTCTCACCCTCCCCACGGTTGCTTAAGAGGAGAACGACGTATGGCTTTACGGCTGGCGATAATTGAAGATAACGCCGATCTGCTGGATGAACTGCTGGCCTGGCTGGGCTATCGCGGCTTCGAGGTGTGGGGGACGCGCAGCGCCGAAGCCTTCTGGCGGCAACTGCACAGCCATCCGGTGGATATCGTGCTGGTTGATATCGGCCTGCCCGGCGAGGATGGCTTCAGCGTACTGAACTATCTGCATGAGCTGGGGCACTACGGTCTGGTGGTGGTCAGCGCCCGCGGCCAGCAGCAGGATAAACTGCAGGCGCTGAGCCTTGGGGCCGATGCCTATCTGATCAAACCGGTAAACTTCGCCCATCTTGCCGAGACCCTCACCGCCCTCGGCGCGCGCCTGCGCCAGGACCGTCCGGCGGCTCCGCCTGCGGAGGCGATCGGCACGCCGCCGGCCGTCTCCCCCGGCAGCTGGCGTCTGCAAGAGGATAAACTGATTTCACCCGACGCCCGGACGCTGGAATTAACCCAGCAGGAATATCGCCTGGTGGAGCTCCTGATGCGCAATCGCAACGAAGTGTGCAGCAAACTGGATCTCCATGCCTGCCTGTTTTCCCATGAAAGCGAGCCTGACCTGCACCGGATCGACGTGGTGGTTAGCCGCCTGCGTCACAAGGCACGCCAGCAGGGGATCCACCTGCCCGTTCGCGCAATCTTTGGTAAGGGACTGGCCTTTATTTCCTGAACGACGGGGCGCGTCGGCGGCCGCGCGGGATATAAAAAACTCGTAAGTGTTAATTTTTCTCATTTTCTGAGAGAAATGAGAGGAATGAGACTGACGATGACCTTAAGAACTTTCTTATAGTGCTAGCACATCAGGATGATGGCGTAAGATTTTCACGGGACAGAAAAGCATATAACAAAACGTATTAGCCGTTCGCGGCAAATTCTGACACCATGCAACACAATCAGGGTAAAAACGATGGCCATGCAAACGTGGTTAGTTTTATTGCTATGCATTTTTTTCTTCAGCATCTCTGTATACAGTTTTATTTCCTATCTGAAAGACAGGAGGCGGCAGAAATTTACTTTTAACGATAAGCGTTCGATGCGTCGTAAATAATTCACTTTAAAATAATAAAAAATTATTGTAGGTGCTTTTATATCTTCAACACACCGCATACGCCCGGAGGATTTGTCACAGCATGGCGTTATGTTTTGCGTAAGGAAATAACGCCATGAGAAACATTAATGTCACCATCAACACCCGCAACGCCTTTGTCCGTGAATCGCTGGTGGCCATGGTCAATGACCTCACCCGGGGCGATCTGCGGGCGCGTTTTTCCTGGCGTAACACCGATCTGTCAGCTGAAGATATCATTATCTGCGAAGTGATCCCCGGGGAAATATACCTGTGTAATACCCTGATTAAGAACAGAAAAAGAGGAAGTTCGTTGATTATCCTCCATAGCTATGACCAGCTGCCGGAAGATGAGTTCATGATTAACTGCCTGAAAGGGGTCATTTTTGTTTCGCTAAAAACGGCCAGTATTCCGCAATTGCTGACGATCATTAAAAGCGAGCTCCAGCATTGTATGACCCCCACGGCTACCGACGCCGCAGGCCGGGAACTCAGCTGCGCCAGCTGTCCGCATCGCGTGTTATCGCGATCGCAGACCGCCGTAGTGCACGGTATTCTCGAAGGGCTGGATATGAGTAAAATCGCCGCCCTGCAGCGTGTGAGTCCCCGCACCGCCGCCTATCATAAGAATAAGATCATGGAAAAATACAGCCTGAATAATAATCATGAATTTTTCCAGTTTATGAATCTTTTACGAGAGCGCTGGTAGGCAAAGAGCAGCACAAAAAAATAAGATATTGACCTGGCTATATTGTCGGAAATCCGAAAATAGTCGCAGGATGCTAAAAAATATCCAGCGCTGGCGGACATAACGTTAAACTCTGACGCTTCCTCGGTATAAAGACGTTACCGCCCGTCTTTATATAATAAAAAACACGCTACACGAGGAAAACTGATACTTCGTCACATTGCCCCTGACGTGCCTGTCAGGGGTCTTTTTTCCGTGTGGAATAGCGCCCTCAGTGAAAGGGCGCGGCAGGATCAGGCTTCCGCTTTCTCCACTTCCCAGTCCGGCTGCGCTTCCTCGTCGGTCAGCAACCCTTCATTTTTCGACAGCATCGCGGTGGCGATGCCATTACCCAGCACGTTGATGGCGGAGCGCCCCATGTCGAGGAAATGGTCGATACCCATCAGCAGCAGGATCCCGGCGACCGGTATATTGAAGCTGGGGATCGTCGCCGCCAGCACCACCAGCGCCGAACGCGGCACCCCGGCGATACCTTTCGAGGCCAGCATCAGGGTCAGCATCATGACCGTAATCTCGCTAAAGCTCAGCGGCACGTTATAGGCCTGGGCGATAAACATCGCGGCGAAGGAGCAGTAGACCATCGAGCCAACGAGGTTGAACGAGTAGCCAATCGGCAGGACGAACGAGACGATATTGCGCGAACAGCCAAACTTCACCAGTCGCTCGAGGGTCTTCGGATAAGCCGCTTCCGAGCTGCTGGTGGTAAAGGCCACCAGCACCGGATCTTTCAGCATGTTCAGCAGGCGGAAAACCTCTTTTTTCAGCACCATATAGCCGACGGCAATTAGCACCGCGCTGGTCAACAGCACCGCCAGGTAGTAGCCGCCGATGAACGAAGCATAGTTGAGCAGGATCCCCAGCCCCTGGGAGGCAATCACCGACGAGATGGCGGCGAAGATGGCCAGCGGCGCAACGTACATCACATAGCCCGTCACCTTCAGCATAATGTGCGACACCACGTTAAGGGCCGCCACCAGCGGAGCATTAAACTTCTCCCCCAGCGACGCGCCGGCGATGCCGAAGAACATCGAGAACACCACGATCTGCAGGATCTCGTTGTTGGCCATCGCCTCGGTGATGCTGGTGGGGATGGTGTGCGACAGGAACCCTTTTAGGCTCATGCCGCTGACCGCCAGGCCGGTATCCACCGCCTCTTTCGGCACCGCCAGGTTTAACCCGGCGCCCGGGTGCTGGAAGGTGACGATCACCAGCCCGACGAGAATGGATAATACCGAGGAGGTGATGAACCAGACCATCGCCTTGCCGCCTACCCGGCCGATGGTCGCCGTCTCGCCGAGGCGCATAATGCCGACCGTCAGGGTGCTGAACACCAACGGCGCGATGACCATTTTGATCAACCGCAGAAACAGATCGGTGAGCAGCGTGATATTATCCGCCCAGGCGGAAACGGTGGTTGGCGTCGCGTAGGCATGGATAGCCGCGCCGGAGAGGATCCCCATCAGCATAAAAACGACGATGAAGAGCGTGAGTTTGTTTGCGTTTGCCACAGCAATGACCCCTGATTATTTAACCCGTTGATTTTTAAGTGCATATTTTATTATTATGAGAATGCACTGATTTATTCACCGCATAAATCTAATTAAAGCCCCCGCGGATACAACTATTTTTTGCTTTTTTAAACTAAAAGTTGATATCACCCCGGATATCGGCCGCGGGAGCGCCCGGCGTCGCGGCGGTTATCCAGACATTTCTCAACCTTCTTTTCATAATTCCTCCATTTTTACGGCCCCTTCCCTCACTAAACTAGTATCATTCAGCGAAACGCTTCAGGATGAGACCGTAAACTAATGAAAGGCAGTAACATACGTCGTTGGGGCGCCGCGCTGGCGGTAGTGATTATCGCCGGGGCCGCCTACTGGTTCTGGCACGATCGCGGGACGAGCGGCAGCGGGGCTCCCGCCGCCGGGCAGGGCCCGCAGGGGCCGGGCGGCGCACGCCATGGCCGCTTTGGCGCCGCGCTGGCGCCGGTGCAGGCGGCCACCGCCACCGAAGAAGCGGTCCCGCGCTATCTCACCGGGCTGGGTACGGTGACGGCGGCCAACACCGTCACCGTCCGCAGCCGGGTCGACGGCCAACTGCTGAGCCTTCACTTCCAGGAGGGACAGCAGGTCAAAGCCGGCGACCTGCTGGCGCAGATCGACCCCAGCCAGTTTAAAGTCGCCCTCGCCCAGGCGCAGGGTCAGCTGGCGAAAGATCAGGCCACCCTCGCCAACGCCCGCCGCGATCTCGCTCGTTACCAGCAGCTGGTGAAGACCAACCTCGTCTCCCGCCAGGAGCTCGACACTCAGCAGTCGCTGGTGGTGGAATCCGCCGGCACGGTGAAAGCTGATGAAGCGGCCGTCGCCAGCGCCCAACTGCAGCTCGACTGGACCCGCATTACCGCGCCAATTGACGGCCGCGTCGGCTTAAAGCAGGTCGATATCGGCAACCAGATCTCCAGCGGGGATACCACCGGGATCGTGGTCCTTACCCAGACGCACCCGATCGACGTGGTCTTTACCCTGCCGGAAAGCAGCATCGCCACGGTGGTGCAGGCGCAGAAAGCGGGCAAAGCGCTTAGCGTCGAAGCCTGGGATCGCACCAATAAGCAGAAAATCAGCGTCGGCGAGCTGCTGAGCCTCGACAACCAGATCGATGCGACCACCGGGACCATCAAGCTGAAGGCGCGCTTTAGCAATCTGGACGACGCGCTGTTCCCCAATCAGTTCGTTAACGCCCGCCTGCTGGTGGACACCCAGCAGAACGCGGTGGTGATCCCTGCCGCCGCGCTGCAGATGGGCAACGAAGGGCATTTCGTATGGGTGCTGAACGATGAGAATAAGGTCAGCAAACACAGCGTGACGCCCGGCATCCAGGACAGCCAGAAAGTAGTCATCAGCGCCGGGCTTTCCGCCGGAGATCGCGTGGTCACCGACGGGATTGACCGCCTGACCGAGGGAGCGAAGGTGGAAGTTGTCACCGCCAGCAGCGGCGAGCAGGCGCAGCCCGCCCCGCGCCAGAGCGGTAAACACGGAGCGCGTTCCTGATGCAGGTGTTACCTCCAGGCCGCACCGGCGGCCCGTCCCGGCTGTTTATTATGCGTCCGGTGGCCACCACTCTGCTGATGGTGGCTATCCTGCTGGCCGGGATCATCGGCTACCGCTTTCTGCCGGTCTCCGCCCTGCCGGAGGTCGATTACCCGACCATTCAGGTAGTCACCCTCTATCCGGGCGCCAGCCCGGACGTGGTGACCTCCGCCATCACCGCCCCGCTGGAGCGCCAGTTCGGCCAAATGTCAGGCCTCAAGCAGATGTCGTCGCAAAGCTCCGGCGGCGCCTCGGTAGTCACGCTGCAGTTCCAGCTGACCCTGCCGCTGGACGTCGCCGAGCAGGAAGTGCAGGCGGCCATTAACGCCGCCACCAACCTGCTGCCGAGCGATCTGCCCAACCCGCCGGTCTACAGCAAGGTGAACCCGGCGGATCCGCCGATCATGACTCTCGCCGTCACCTCCTCCGCCATCCCGATGACCCAGGTTGAGGACATGGTGGAGACCCGGGTGGCGCAGAAGATCTCCCAGGTTTCCGGCGTCGGTCTGGTGACCCTCGCCGGCGGCCAGCGCCCGGCGGTGCGGGTGAAGCTTAACGCCCAGGCCATCGCCGCCCTCGGCCTGACCAGCGAAACCGTGCGCACCGCTATCACCAGCGCCAACGTTAACTCCGCGAAAGGCAGCCTCGACGGTCCGGCCCGCGCGGTGACGCTTTCCGCTAACGATCAGATGCAGTCCGCTGAGGATTATCGCCGCCTGATTATCGCTTATCAGAACGGGGCGCCGATCCGGCTCGGCGATGTCGCCAGCGTCGAACAAGGGGCCGAAAACAGCTGGCTCGGGGCGTGGGCCAACCAGCAGCGGGCCATTGTGATGAACGTCCAGCGCCAGCCGGGGGCCAACATCATCGACACCGCCGACAGCATTCGCCAGATGCTGCCGCAGCTCACCGAGAGCCTGCCGAAATCGGTGAAGGTGCAGGTCCTCTCCGACCGGACCACCAACATCCGCGCCTCGGTGCGCGACACCCAGTTTGAGCTGATGCTGGCCATCGCCCTGGTGGTGATGATCATCTACCTATTTCTGCGCAACGTGCCGGCGACCATTATTCCCGGCGTCGCGGTGCCGCTGTCGCTGGTGGGCACTTTCGCGGTGATGGTGTTCCTCGACTTCTCGATCAACAACCTGACGCTGATGGCCCTGACCATCGCCACCGGCTTCGTGGTGGATGATGCCATCGTGGTGATCGAGAACATCTCGCGCTATATCGAAAAAGGCGAGAAGCCGCTGGCCGCCGCGCTGAAGGGCGCGGGGGAGATCGGCTTCACCATCATCTCCCTCACCTTCTCGCTGATCGCGGTGCTGATCCCGCTGCTGTTTATGGGCGATATCGTCGGCCGCCTGTTCCGCGAATTCGCCGTCACCCTTGCCGTCGCTATTCTTATCTCGGCGGTGGTCTCCCTGACCCTGACGCCGATGATGTGCGCCCGTATGCTAAGCCACGAATCGCTGCGTAAGCAGAACCGATTCTCGCGAGCCAGCGAGCGTTTCTTCGAACGGGTGATCGCCGTCTACGGCCGCTGGCTGAGCCGGGTGCTGAACCATCCGTGGCTGACGCTCGGCGTCGCCCTGAGCACCCTGGCGCTGTCGATTATCCTGTGGGTCTTTATCCCGAAAGGCTTTTTCCCGATCCAGGATAACGGCATTATCCAGGGTACCCTCCAGGCGCCGCAGTCGGTCTCCTTCGCCAGCATGGCCGAGCGCCAGCGGCAGGTGGCCAGCATTATCCTTAAGGATCCGGCGGTGGAGAGTCTGACCTCCTTCGTCGGCGTCGACGGCACCAACCCGGCGCTGAACAGCGCCCGTCTGCAGATCAACCTCAAGCCGCTGGATGAACGCGACGATCGCGTCCAGACGGTGATAAGCCGCCTGCAGCAGGCGGTGGACGGCGTCCCCGGCGTGGCGCTCTACCTGCAGCCGACCCAGGACCTGACCATCGACACCACGGTGAGCCGCACCCAGTATCAGTTCACCCTGCAGGCAAACTCCCTCGAGGCGCTGAGCACCTGGGTGCCGCCGCTGCTCAGCCGCCTGCAGGCCCAGCCGCAGCTGGCCGACGTCAGCAGCGACTGGCAGGACAAAGGCCTGGCCGCCTATATCAAGGTGGATCGCGACAGCGCCAGCCGCCTCGGTATCTCAATGGCCGATGTCGATAATGCGCTGTACAACGCCTTCGGCCAGCGGCTGATCTCCACTATTTACACTCAGGCGAATCAGTATCGCGTGGTGCTCGAGCAGGATACCGAGGCGACGCCGGGCCTCGCGGCGCTGGAGAATATCCGCCTCACCAGCAGCGACGGCGGCATCGTGCCGTTGACCGCCATCGCCACGGTGGAGCAGCGCTTTACCCCGCTGTCGGTGAACCACCTCGATCAGTTCCCGGTGACCACCATCTCGTTTAACGTCCCGGACAACTACTCGCTGGGCGAAGCGGTGGAGGCGATCCTCGCCGCCGAACAGTCGCTGGATTTCCCGACCGATATTCGCACCCAGTTCCAGGGCAGCTCGCTGGCCTTCCAGTCGGCGCTCGGTAGCACCGTCTGGCTGGTGGTCGCCGCGGTGGTGGCGATGTATATCGTGCTGGGGGTGCTGTACGAGAGCTTTATCCATCCGATTACGATTCTCTCCACCCTGCCCACCGCCGGGGTCGGGGCGCTGCTGGCGCTGTGGCTGGCGGGCAGCGAGCTGGACGTGATCGCCATCATCGGCATCATTCTGCTGATCGGCATCGTGAAGAAGAACGCCATCATGATGATCGACTTTGCGCTGGCCGCTGAGCGCGAGCAGGGCATGCCGCCGCGGGAGGCGATCTACCAGGCCTGTCTGCTGCGTTTTCGGCCGATCCTGATGACTACCCTCGCCGCCCTGCTCGGCGCCCTGCCGCTGATGCTGAGCACCGGCGTTGGCGCCGAGCTGCGGCGTCCGCTGGGGATCGGCATGGTCGGCGGTCTGATGCTCAGCCAGGTGCTGACCCTGTTCACCACCCCGGTGATCTATCTGCTGTTCGACCGCCTGTCGCTGCACCTGAAGCGCCGCTTCCCGCGTCAGGAAGAGGAGGCGTAAGTGAAGTTTTTCGCCCTCTTCATTTACCGCCCGGTGGCGACGATCCTCATCTCGCTGGCCATCACCCTGTGCGGCATTCTCGGCTTCCGGCTGCTGCCGGTAGCCCCGCTGCCGCAGGTGGACTTCCCGGTGATCATGGTTAGCGCCTCGCTGCCGGGAGCCTCGCCGGAGACCATGGCCTCGTCGGTGGCCACCCCGCTGGAGCGCTCCCTGGGGCGGATTGCCGGGGTCAATGAGATGACCTCCTCCAGCTCGCTGGGCAGTACGCGCATCATTCTTGAGTTTAACTTCGACCGCGATATCAACGGCGCGGCGCGCGACGTTCAGGCGGCGATCAACGCCGCGCAAAGCCTGCTGCCGAGCGGAATGCCCAGCCGGCCGACCTATCGCAAAGCCAATCCGTCAGATGCGCCGATCATGATCCTGACGCTGACCTCGGACACCTACTCCCAGGGTGAGCTGTATGATTTCGCCTCCACCCAGCTGGCGCAGACCATCGCGCAGATCGACGGCGTGGGCGATGTCGACGTCGGCGGCAGCTCCCTGCCGGCGGTGCGCGTCGACCTCAACCCGCAGGCGCTGTTCAACCAGGGCGTGTCGCTGGACGCGGTGCGCACCGCCATCAGCGACGCCAACGTGCGCAAACCGGAGGGGGCGCTGGAGGACAGCGCGCACCGCTGGCAGGTGCAGACCAACGATGAGCTGAAGACCGCCGCCGACTATCAGCCGCTGATCGTCCACTATCAAAATGGCGCCGCGGTGCGGCTGGGAGATGTCGCCACCGTCTCGGATTCGGTGCAGGACGTACGCAATGCCGGGATGACCAACGCCAAACCGGCGATCCTGCTGATGATCCGCAAACTGCCGGAAGCCAATATCATTCAGACGGTGGACAGCATCCGCGCCCGCCTGCCGGAGCTGCAGCAGACCATTCCGGCGGCTATCGACCTGCAGATCGCCCAGGACCGCTCGCCGACCATCCGCGCCTCGCTGGAGGAAGTGGAACAGACGCTGGTGATTTCGGTGGCGCTGGTGATCCTCGTGGTGTTCCTGTTCCTGCGCTCGGGGCGCGCCACGCTGATCCCGGCCGTCGCCGTCCCGGTTTCCTTAATCGGCACCTTCGCCGCGATGTATTTGTGCGGCTTCAGCCTCAATAACCTGTCGCTGATGGCCCTGACCATCGCCACCGGCTTCGTGGTGGATGACGCTATCGTGGTGCTGGAGAATATCTCCCGCCATCTGGAAGCGGGGATGAAACCGCTGCAGGCGGCGCTGCAGGGGAGCCGCGAGGTCGGCTTTACCGTGCTGTCGATGAGTCTGTCGCTGGTGGCGGTGTTCCTGCCGCTGCTGCTGATGGGCGGCCTGCCCGGCCGCCTGCTGCGCGAGTTCGCCGTCACCCTGTCGGTGGCGATCGGCATCTCGCTGGCGGTCTCCCTCACCCTGACGCCGATGATGTGCGGCTGGCTGCTGAAAAGCGGCAAGCCCCACCAGCCGACGCGCAACCGCGGCTTTGGCCGCCTGCTGGTGGCCGTGCAGGGCGGCTATGGTAAATCGTTAAAATGGGTGCTGAAGCATAGCCGCCTGACCGGCCTGGTGGTGCTGGGAACCATCGCCCTCAGCGTCTGGCTCTACATTTCGATCCCGAAAACCTTCTTCCCGGAGCAGGACACCGGGGTGCTGATGGGCGGCATTCAGGCCGACCAGAGCATCTCCTTCCAGGCGATGCGCGGCAAGCTGCAGGACTTTATGAAGATCATTCGCGAAGATCCGGCGGTGGATAACGTCACCGGCTTTACCGGCGGCTCGCGGGTCAACAGCGGGATGATGTTTATCACCCTCAAGCCGCGCGACCAGCGCCACGAGACGGCGCAGCAGGTGATCGACCGGCTGCGCAAAAAGCTGGCCAACGAGCCCGGGGCCAACCTGTTCCTGATGGCGGTGCAGGATATCCGCGTCGGCGGCCGGCAGTCGAACGCCAGCTATCAGTACACCCTGCTGTCCGACGACCTGTCGGCGCTGCGCGAGTGGGAGCCGAAGATCCGCAAAGCGCTGGCGGCGCTGCCGGAGCTGGCGGACGTCAACTCCGATCAGCAGGACAATGGCGCCGAAATGGACCTGGTCTATGACCGGGATACCATGTCGCGCCTCGGCATCAGCGTCCAGGACGCCAACAACCTGCTGAACAACGCCTTTGGCCAGCGGCAGATCTCTACCATCTACCAGCCGCTCAACCAGTATAAGGTGGTGATGGAGGTGGATCCGGCCTACACCCAGGACGTCAGCGCCCTGGATAAGATGTTCGTCATTAACAGCGACGGCAAGCCGATCCCGCTGGCCTACTTCGCCAAATGGCAGCCGGCCAATGCCCCGCTGTCGGTGAACCACCAGGGGCTGTCGGCGGCATCCACTATCTCCTTTAACCTGCCCACCGGCCGCTCGCTGTCGGAAGCCAGCGAGGCCATTGACCGCGCGATGACCCAGCTCGGGGTGCCGTCGAGCGTGCGCGGCTCCTTTGCCGGTACCGCTCAGGTGTTCCAGCAGACCATGAACGCGCAGGTGATCCTGATCCTCGCGGCTATCGCCACGGTCTATATCGTGCTGGGGGTGCTATATGAGAGCTATGTGCATCCGTTGACCATCCTCTCGACGCTGCCCTCCGCCGGGGTGGGCGCTCTGCTGGCGCTGGAGATCTTCGATGCCCCGTTCAGCCTAATCGCCCTGATTGGGATTATGTTATTAATTGGCATCGTTAAGAAAAACGCCATCATGATGGTTGATTTTGCCCTGGAGGCGCAGCGTAACGGCAACCTGACGCCGGAAGAGGCGATTTTCCAGGCCTGCCTGCTGCGTTTCCGGCCGATTATGATGACCACCCTCGCCGCGCTGTTCGGCGCCCTGCCGCTGGTGCTCTCCGGGGGCGATGGCTCTGAGCTGCGCCAGCCGCTGGGGATCACCATCGTCGGCGGTCTGGTGATGAGCCAGCTGTTAACGCTCTACACCACGCCGGTGGTCTATCTTTTCTTTGACCGTCTGCGGCTGCGTTTTTCGCGTCACTCCTCTCAACCGGTAAGCGAATAACATGACAGACCTCCCGGCCAGCGTGCGCTGGCAGCTATGGATAGTGGCGTTCGGCTTCTTTATGCAGTCGCTGGACACCACCATCGTTAATACCGCCCTCCCCTCGATGGCCAAAAGCCTCGGGGAGAGTCCGCTGCATATGCATATGATTATCGTCTCCTATGTGTTAACGGTGGCGGTGATGCTGCCGGTCAGCGGCTGGCTGGCCGACCGGGTCGGGGTGCGCAATATCTTCTTCACCGCCATCGTGCTGTTTACCGCCGGATCGCTGTTTTGCGCCCAGGCCAGCACCCTCGACCAGCTGGTGATGGCGCGGGTGCTGCAGGGAGTCGGCGGCGCGATGATGGTGCCGGTCGGCCGCCTGACGGTGATGAAGATCGTCCCGCGCGATCAGTATATGGCGGCGATGACCTTCGTCACCCTGCCGGGCCAGGTCGGTCCGCTGCTCGGCCCGGCGCTGGGCGGGGTGCTGGTGGAGTACGCCTCCTGGCACTGGATCTTCCTCATCAATATCCCGGTGGGGATCGTCGGCGCTATCGCCACCCTCTGTCTGATGCCCAACTACACCATGCAGACCCGGCGCTTCGATCTCTCCGGCTTTCTGCTGCTGGCCGCTGGAATGGCGACCCTGACCCTGGCGCTCGACGGCCAGAAAGGGCTCGGCATTTCCCCTGCCTGGCTGGCGGGGCTGGTGGCCGTCGGCCTCTGCGCCCTGCTGCTCTACCTGTGGCACGCCCGCGGCAACGCCCGGGCGCTGTTTAGCCTTAACCTGTTTCGCAACCGCACTTTCTCTCTCGGCCTCGGCGGCAGCTTCGCGGGACGCATCGGCAGCGGCATGCTGCCGTTTATGACCCCGGTGTTTCTGCAGATCGGCCTCGGCTTCTCCCCCTTTCACGCCGGGCTGATGATGATCCCGATGGTGCTCGGCAGCATGGGCATGAAGCGGATCGTGGTCCAGGTGGTCAACCGCTTCGGCTACCGTCGGGTGCTGGTCGCCAGCACCCTGGGCCTGGCGGCGGTCAGTCTGCTGTTTATGTTTAGCGCCCTGGCCGGGTGGTATTACGTGCTGCCGCTGGTCCTGTTTCTGCAGGGGATGATCAACGCCAGCCGCTTCTCCTCGATGAATACCCTGACGCTGAAAGATCTCCCGGACGATCTGGCCAGCAGCGGCAACAGCCTGCTGTCGATGGTGATGCAGCTGTCGATGAGTATCGGCGTGACCATCGCCGGGCTGCTGCTGGGGCTGTATGGCCAGCAGCATATGAGCCTCGACGCCGCCAGCACCCATCAGGTCTTTCTCTACACCTATCTGAGCATGGCGGCGATCATCGCCCTCCCGGCGCTCATCTTTTCCAGGGTACCGGATGACGTCGGCAGCAATACCGTCCTCCGTCGACGCAACAGGAGTGGATCGTGAAATTTTGGCGCCCGGGTATTACCGGCAAGCTGTTCCTCGCTATATTCGCCACCTGCATCGTGCTGCTGATCAGCATGCACTGGGCGGTGCGCATTAGTTTTGAACGCGGGTTTATCGACTATATCAAGCGCGGCAATGAGCAACGCTTAACCATGCTCAGCGACGCGCTGAGCGAGCAGTATGCCCAGCATGGCAGCTGGGCGTTTCTGCGCAACAATGACCGCTTTATCTTCCAGCTGCTGCGCACCTTCGAACGGGATAACGACGACCGCTCGCCGCCGGGGCACGCCATGAAGCCGGACGCCGCCCCGGACGGGCCGCCGCCGGATGGCCCCCCTGACGGCCCGCGCCCGAGGCCGGAAATGCCGCCCCACGGCTGGCGCACCATGTTCTGGGTGGTAGATCAGTCGGGGCGCGTGCTGGTGGGGCCGCGTGAGCGCGTCCCGGAGGACGGCACCCAGCGCAGCATCGTGGTCAACGGCGCGGAGGTGGGCAAAGTGATCGCCTCGCCGGTAGAGCGGCTGACGCGCAATACCGACATTAACTTCGACCGGCAGCAAAAGCGCACCAGCTGGCTGATTGTCGCCCTTGCCACCCTGCTTGCCGCGCTGGCCACTTTCCCGTTGGCCCGCGGTCTGCTGGCGCCGGTGAAGCGGCTGGTGGAAGGCACCCATAAGCTGGCGGCAGGCGACTTTTCCACCCGCGTGACGGTGACCGGCGGCGATGAGCTCGGCCGCCTGGCGCAGGATTTTAACCAGCTCGCCAGCACCCTGGAGCGCAACCAGCAGATGCGTCGCGATCTGATGGCCGATATCTCCCATGAGCTGCGTACCCCGCTGGCGGTGCTGCGCGGCGAGCTGGAGGCGATTCAGGACGGGGTCCGGCGCTTTACCCCCGAGTCGATTCCTTCTCTGCAGGCCGAGGTGGCTACCCTCACCAAGCTGGTGGACGACCTCCATCAGCTGTCGATGTCCGACGAGGGGGCGCTGGCCTACCAGAAAACCTCACTGGATATCATCACCCTGCTGGAAGTGGCGGCGGGCGCTTTTCGCGAGCGCTTCGCCAGCCGGCAGCTAAGCATTCAGGTGTCGCTCCCGGAGCAGGCGATGATCTTCGGCGACCGCGACCGCCTGATGCAGCTCTTCAACAATCTGCTGGAGAACAGCCTGCGCTATACCGACAGCGGCGGCAACCTGCACATTACCGCCCGCCGCAGCGGCCGGATGCTGGTGATTGACTTCGCCGACAGCGCCCCCGGCGTCAGCGATGAGCAGCTGGCCCGCCTGTGCGAACGCTTTTACCGGGCGGAAGGATCGCGCAACCGCGCCAGCGGCGGCTCCGGCCTCGGGCTGGCGATTTGCCTCAATATCGTAGCGGCCCACGGCGGCACCCTGCGTGCCGACCATTCGCCTTTTGGCGGGGTTAGCATTAAAGTTGAGTTACCTCTGGAACATGATTTACCGAGAGACGTATGACTGAATTGCCTGTAGATGAAAACACCCCACGCATCCTTATCGTGGAAGATGAACCGAAGCTCGGCCAACTGCTGATTGATTATCTGCAGGCCGCCGGCTATGCGCCTGCGTTGATTAACCACGGCGACAAGGTCCTGCCCTACGTCCGGCAGACGCCGCCGCACCTGATCCTGCTGGATCTGATGCTGCCCGGTACCGACGGTCTGACGCTGTGCCGGGAAATTCGCCGCTTCTCTGACGTTCCGGTGGTGATGGTGACGGCGAAAATCGAAGAGATCGACCGTTTGCTGGGGCTGGAAATAGGCGCCGACGACTATATCTGCAAGCCCTACAGCCCGCGGGAAGTGGTCGCCCGGGTAAAAACCATCCTCCGCCGCTGCAAGCCGCAGCGCGATCTGCAGGCGCTGGACGCCCAGAGCCCGCTGATTGTCGACGAAGGTCGTTTTCAGGCCTCCTGGCGCGACAAGCTGCTGGACCTCACTCCCGCCGAGTTCCGGCTGCTGAAAACCCTCTCCCAGGAGCCGGGCAAAGTGTTCTCCCGCGAACAGCTACTCAACCATCTGTATGACGATTATCGGGTAGTCACCGATCGCACCATCGACAGCCACATCAAGAACCTGCGGCGCAAGCTGGAGGCGCTGGACGCCGAGCAGTCGTTTATCCGCGCGGTGTATGGCGTTGGCTACCGCTGGGAAGCGGACGCCTGCCGGCTGGCGTAGTTAGCCTTTTCCCGGCTCGCGCTGCGCTTCGCCGGGCTACACGTTCACCGCCATCTGCAATCCGTAGCCCGGGTAAGGCGTTTACGCCGCAACCCGGGGAACTCCCTAGAGCCTATCCCACCAGGCGTTATTAACGCTGTCAGTGTGAGTACTGCCCAGGTTCAAAATGGCAAACAAATTAGCCATACTGAAAGATACCTATCTGATATTTACTCCCCTTCGCCGCGGCGCTACAATGCCCGCCCTTAATGTGGGGACACTCCCCAACTCGCCGCACCAGGTGCGGCGAATCTGACCTGTCATCAGAACGAGAACACCATGTTTAAACCAGAACTCCTCTCCCCGGCGGGAACGCTGAAGAATATGCGTTACGCTTTCGCCTATGGCGCCGATGCCGTTTATGCCGGTCAGCCGCGCTACTCGCTGCGCGTGCGTAACAACGAATTCAATCACGAAAATCTGCAGCTCGGCATCAATGAAGCCCACGCGCTGGGTAAAAAATTCTATGTGGTGGTCAACATCGCCCCGCATAACGCCAAGCTGAAAACGTTTATTCGCGATCTGAAGCCGGTGGTGGAGATGGGTCCGGACGCGCTGATCATGTCCGATCCGGGTTTAATCATGCTGGTGCGGGAACACTTCCCGGAGATGCCGATCCATCTTTCAGTGCAGGCCAACGCCGTCAACTGGGCGACGGTCAAATTCTGGCAGCAGATGGGGCTCACCCGCGTGATCCTGTCGCGTGAACTGTCGCTGGATGAAATCGAAGAGATTCGCCGCCAGGTGCCGGAGATGGAGATCGAGATTTTCGTCCACGGCGCGCTGTGCATGGCCTACTCCGGCCGCTGCCTGCTCTCCGGGTATATCAACAAGCGCGACCCGAACCAGGGGACCTGCACCAACGCCTGCCGCTGGGAATACAACGTGGCGGAAGGCAAAGAGGACGACGTCGGCAACATCGTCCACAAATATGAGCCGATCCCGGTGCAGACCGTGGAGCCCACCCTCGGCATCGGCGCGCCGACCGATAAAGTCTTTATGATTGAGGAAGCCAAACGTCCGGGCGAGTACATGACCGCCTTTGAGGACGAGCACGGCACCTACATCATGAACTCGAAAGATCTGCGGGCTATCGCCCACGTTGAGCGTCTGACCCAGATGGGCGTTCACTCGCTGAAGATCGAAGGCCGCACCAAATCCTTCTATTACTGCGCGCGCACCGCTCAGGTTTACCGCAAGGCGATCGACGATGCCGCCGCCGGCAAACCGTTCGATACCAGCCTGCTGGAGACCCTGGAGGGGCTGGCCCACCGCGGGTACACCGAAGGCTTCCTGCGCCGCCATACTCATGACGATTATCAGAACTACGAGTACGGCTACTCCGTCTCCGAGCGCCAGCAGTTTGTCGGCGAATTCACCGGAGAGCGTAACGGCCCGCTGGCGGCCGTGGCGGTCAAAAATAAGTTCAGCGTCGGCGACAGCCTTGAGCTGATGACCCCGCAGGGTAACGTCAACTTCACCCTTGAGCATATGGAGAATGGCAAAGGCGAAACCATGCCGGTGGCCCCGGGCGATGGTTATACCGTCTGGTTGCCTGTGCCGGACGACCTGCCCCTGCAGTATGCCCTGCTGATGCGCAACTTTACTGGTCAAACAACCAGAAATCCGCACGGTAACTAGTTAATTTGCGTTATTTTTTCACGATGTAAGGATATTAGAATCGGATCACATACCGTTTCGATCGAAACAGGTATCATCCATTTCGCTGAAAAACATAACCCATAAATGCTAGTTGTACCAGGAACCACCTCCTTAGCCTGCGTAATCTCCCTTACGCGGGCTTATTTTTTTGCCTCTCCTCCGGTCTTCGCTTTCGTCATGCGGTACACTTTATGCAACATTGAGCAATAAAGGTTCCCTTGATGATGTCTACGTTTCCTGCCAGCTTACTGATCCTTAACGGCAAAGGTGCCAATGAACCGCAGCTACGCGAAGCGGTTAACCTGTTACGCGATGAAGGGATTGATATTCACGTCCGCGTGACCTGGGAAAAGGGCGATGCCGCTCGGTTTATCGATGAAGCCCTGCAGCTGAACGTTGAAACGGTGATCGCCGGCGGTGGCGATGGCACCATTAATGAAGTGGCGACCGCGCTGGTGGAGCGCGGCGGCAAGATGGCGCTGGGGATTTTACCGCTGGGCACGGCTAACGACTTTGCCACCAGCGTCGGTATTCCGCAGGACCTGGCCAGCGCCCTCAAGCTGGCGATCGTCGGCCGCGATGTGCCGATAGATATCGCCCGGGTGAATGATAAAACCGGCTTTATTAATATGGCGACCGGCGGGTTCGGCACCCG
>OKVI01000719.1_pt1 | contig 17998 bp, 10 predicted proteins | sample 1607001 | NCBI WGS metagenome assembly OKVI01 (sample SAMN03281018, study PRJEB24777) | human gut metagenome | isolation source: fecal sample PR128 from 1 month old male Malay infant, vaginal delivered...
GACATATGCCCCGTGTACCGCTCACCCAACAAGATGAGCCGCTTTATGTACCGAGAAGTGGCATATTCAGAGAAGGATGGGCGGCAGACCGAACGTCGCGCCGTATCCGACGGCTGGGCTGTATCCGACACCATCGGCTGGCAGTACGATAAGGTACCCGCAGACATCGCGGAAACCATCACCCAGCTCTGCGGAGAAGTACCCTCCCTCGGAGAAGCCAGCAGCTTCACTGCCCTCTACACCGGAGACGTGGAACCCACCCACACCATCGACACCAAGTCGGGCCCCTTCGAAGCAGGCGGTATGCCCGTCCGCGTCCCCGTGCCCGGCCGAGTTGACGCGCTCATGCGCGCGCATGCAGAAGCGTACCCTGCTAAGGTGCCCACCAAGGCAGGCGACAAGACCGCCGCGAGCGACACGATGCGCCCCTCCTCGGTACCCACCGCAGGCCTCGGATCCATCAAGTACCAGCCTGTGGAGGCTGAAACCTCCACCAGCCCCTGGGAATACTTGTGGCTCCTCGAAGTAGACGGTGAAGAGCTGAAGCCCGAACAGTACGTCAAGGCATGCTCTCTGCTACACAAGGCTCTCGTAGCTGCTGCAGGATTCGGTGCACCCAGCCTCATCACCGGTAGGTACCCCAAGGGCCACAAACCGGCCAACAGTCTGGCGCTGCAGTACCTTCCTGCCCGCCACCTGCCCGACTATCTGCGTCGTGAGGTGAAGTCTAAGGGAGTCCTGCTCGTCTTGGTCCCGGCAAGCGCCCCGACCGATGAAGCAGTAGAACTCGGTATCGCACTCAGGAGCGTAGAAACTCTCTACGCTCAGGACTTCCCCCGGCTGACCGTGAAGCTTCGCCAGAAGCGCCTGCCCGCGCAGGGTTTCTGGGATGCTCCCAAGACTGGGTACAAGCGCCTGTGGCGTACTCTCAGCGCGGCCGTTCCCGAATCGCGTGTTTTCAACCGCCCGAAGAAGGTTGAGACGAAGGCCTGGACCTTCGCTGACGCCGCTCTGCTTTCCATGGCCTATGTGTGGCGTGACAGCTTCGAAGCGCCCGAAGCCGAAACCTCACGCGAACTAATTCGCAGCTTGAGGGACCAGGTCGAGGAAACGGCTGAAGCCAAGGTTCTGGAAGCCCACCGAGTAACCCAGAACCCCGCCGCCTACGCCTACAAGCTGCCCTGCACTCTGCCCGCAGAGCCGTGGCGCGGCGTCGTAGACCTCGGCAACCTGGCAACGGACACGACCCTCGTAGCCATCGGCCAGTCCCGCCACATGGGCGGCGGCCTGCTGGTTCCGTTCGATGTACCCACCGAAGAATACGACCGCCACGAGAAGGAGGAAAACCATGACTAGCCCCGCTACCACGTTGCCCTCCATCACCCGTGAAGAGTTCGGTGAGTTCTTTGCCGCACTCAACGAAGGGCACGCCCCCTTTAGTTGGCAGGAAGAAGTGCTCGACCACATTTGCGAGCATGGCGTATGGCCGGAACGTATTAACGCACCGACCGGCTCCGGTAAGTCCTCCGTGGTTGATATCCATCTCTTCGCGAATGCGCTCGCAGCGGTTGGCGCCGCGCCGCGCGTTCCCCGTCGCCTCTGCGTGACCGTGGGACGCCGCGCGCTGGTCGACAGCCAGGTAGACCGCGCCCGTGAGAAGATTCTCAACCGCATGGAGAAGGCGCTCACTAACGGATCCGGTGAGTCCGATATTCTGCGTAGGGTCGTTGAAGCTCTCCAGAGCTTCCAAACCCGCAACGACAAGGACAGGAACGACCCCTTCGAAGTTGGCCACATCCGTGGCGAACTCTCGAACCGCGCCCTGCCGGTGACCGACATTTCGGCCTGCGCAATCATTGCCGCAACCCCCGACATGTACGGTTCGCGAGCGCTCTTCCGCGGCTACGGTAGTTCTAAGGCCGCCCGCCCGCGTGAGACTGCCCTGCTGGCTATGGACACCGTCATGGTGCTCGATGAGGCACACATGAACCGCCAGCTGCTGCACACCACTCAGCGTATTGCGCAGTTGCAGAAGCGCGAGGTCAACCTGGGTGTTCCCACCCTGCAGGTGGTCGAGACGACCGCTACCCCCTCCACTGAGGACAGCGATTCAACCACCTTGGGCGTTGACATTGAGGCTCTCGATAAGCCGAATGATAAAGAGCTACACAAACGTGTCTACTCGCACAAGGAACTGATGCTCCACCCCATTGATAAGTGGGATGGTAAGCCCGGTAATGCTGCGACCGTGAAGGCCGCTGTGGACGCTATTAAGGATTTCCTTGCCCACCGTGAGGTGGGTAAAGGTTCGGAGGTAGCCCACACTATCGGTTGTATCGTCAACCACGTGCGGACGGCTATCTCTATCAAGGAAGCACTCGCTAAAGATCTGGCAGAGGATGAGGTCCAGCTTCTCGTAGGACGCAAGCGCCCGTACGACCTGGAGAATCTGCAGAAGGACCACCCTAACCTCTTCAGTACCCGCGGTGATGAGTCCGTGAAGGTTGTTGTGGCCACCCAGACTCTCGAAGTCGGTATTGACGTTGACTTTGCTGACCTGGTGACCGAGCTGGCTCCGGCTTCCTCCTTGGCGCAGCGCTTCGGCCGTGTTAACCGTCTGGGTTGCCGTAAGGATTCTAAGGTCGTCGTTATCGAGCCTGCGAGCGGTGACTTGGTAAAGAAGGACGCGCCTCCCTACAAGGCGGTCGATCTGAGCAATGCGTATGGTTGGCTCGAAGCGCTCAATGGTGCTGAGAACCCGTCGGTGAACCCCGCCGCAATGGTCAAGAACCCGCCGGTACAGTCCTCTCCGGAACGTCTGCTCTACCAGCGCCCGGAATGGCCTGATCTGCTGGAATTCTCGCGTACCGACGAGAATCCCTACGATGAGCCGGACCTTGACCTATGGCTGCACGACTCCCTGGATGCAGAAACCGCAATGGGCGGTGTTATTGTGCGCGATAACCTGCCGAGCAACACTTCTGCCGCAATGGAGATTCTCAAGACCAGCTACTTTGCACCGAGCGACCGGGAAACCTTCCCCGCGAATCTGAAGATTCTTCAGGAGATTCTGGACTACCAGGATGAGCACGGCGTGAAGCCGCGTAAATTCCTTTACCGTCAGGGTGAAATTTCCTTGTGGCAGGACGCTGAGCATGGCGATGAGAATAACCAGGCGTTGGCCCCCGGCGACGTCCTGCTTCTTGACATGGGCAGTGTTCCGTTCACGAACCAAGGCATTGCCGTGACTCAGCGTGAGCTGCCTTCCAAGAAGGACAAGCTGGAGGCTGTGCCCTTCCTCGATGATGCCGAGCTCTACGTGGCCGAGCTCTACGTGTATGAGAAGTGCGCGGACCGTGAGGAGCACTTCAGGAAATACCTGGGCCTCTCACCCGAAGAGGCGGCGGAACTGCTCGATAGCCAAGCTCCGGACGGCCAGAAGGTGATTGCTTCTGAGCTTTCTACCGAGGCTGAGGGCGGTCAGGAAGTTATCGCCTGGTACGCCGAAGTGACCGGCAAAGAGTCTGTTGAAGGTTCTGATATCGCTCAGGAACTGGCCCCGGCTGGTCCCGTTCTTCTGGACGACCACCAGAACGATGTTGCTGAGCGTACCCGCCAGCTTGCCGAGAACCTCGGCCTGGCACCGGAATTCTCGGAGGCACTGGAACTGGCTGCAAAGTACCACGACGAGGGCAAACGCGACCTGCGTTTCCAGCAGATGCTAGGTGCAGACCCGGATGCGGACGCTCTTGCAAAGAGCGGCCACCGTTCCGTAGCAGAGGCGTACCGCGCCCGTAGCCGTAGCGCCCTGCCGAGGGGCTGGCGTCACGAGCAGCTGTCTGCACTCATGGTTGCGGCCTCGCCCGAAAAGGTGGGGGAGCACCGCGACCTGGTGTTGCGCATCATTGGTTGCAGTCACGGTCACGGTCGGTTCTCCTTCGCTCATGACGCAGGCTTCCTGCTCAAGGAAGGCTACTTGCCCGAGGGAACTGACTATGAAGCGCTCAAGGAACAGGCGACCCGACTCTTCAACGTCGGTTACTGGGATAACCTCATAGAGCAGACGAGCCGCACCTACGGCCCGTACGCTACCGCCTACCTGGAGGCTGTTGAACGCGCAGCAGACGCCCAGATTTCACGGGAGGGACACTAATGGCAACGCTGACTATTGCCGGTGACTACACCTCGGCATTGACCCATTTTGCCCTCTACGGGCTGTCCCTGATGGTTGAGCAGAAGCACCCTGGAACCGTCACTGTCGGTTGGTCTCAAGAGGGTCAGCCGCGCGCCCAGATGCATGCTGAAGGCGTGTCAGAAGAAGAAATTGCCGAGTGCGTGCACTCCTACGTTTCTTCCCTGGCTGCTGACGGTAGCTGGGTGAATGTCGACCAGTCCTACGGTGCGGGTAAGGAAGCTGCTGTTTTCTCCCCGTTCTCCCCGCGTATTCGAGGAATCGACGCGGAGAAGTACCCGGACGACTGGGATTCTCACCAGAAGACCCGACAGGCTCATCTGGACGCGCTGATGGAACGTGACGACCTGCTGTCTCTGCTCTGGATCTCCGGCCTGGGCGAACCTTCCTACTGGCGTTTTGAAGCCAAGGCACCTCGCCCGGATCACGGCGCGTCTCGCTGGGAGATGAAGACCCGCAACAAGGGCCAGGAATTCGTCAAGGACCGCCTGCGCCTGATGTGCGCAGACCTGGCGACCTGGGAACCTTCCGCAATGCTCAGCGGCATTACCGGGCAGACTCTGTACGACTCGCTGGATAATAAGCCGGAATCCCGAACCGGAACCGGTTTCACCGTCCCGCAGCCGACCGATACTGCGCTCGCCTTCTGCGCCCTGGTGGGTGTTGCGAACTTCCCGGTGTTTCACCAGATCCACCGGATTGGCGTGACCCCTGGTGCGTACCCGTACAACGCTTTGCACCCGCGGCTCATGGTGCTTCCGGTATCCTCCGGAAGGGTTACGCCCGCCCGGTTGCGAACCGTGCTGCGTAGCCACGCCTACCGCAGGGTGGTTGACGAGGTCGGTAAGGCGATGGAACGCGGCTCTTTGAGCTCTGACATTTTCGTGTCCGAACTGGCAGACGAGAAGGCGATTCTTCGTGAGAAGGGTGTTCAGGCGTTTATTGCTTTCCCCATCGCGAAGGTGGGTAGTGATTCGGCTCCTGAGCGTCAGATTCTGAAGGGTAGCGCGATTCCGCTGGGCTAACCTAGCCGCTTATCGAAGCGGGCAAATATGCCCGCACAATGCAGGGGAGGGGCCCTCCGGTCGTATTGCCGGAGGGCCCCTCCCTCTATCTATTATGAGTGCCTACATATCGCTGGGTGGATATGCGGTAGCTGGTGCGCTAGGGAACCGCCCCCCTACGCCACCACCGCCTCCTTGTCCGCGGTGCCGTTGCGGGTCCACAGCAGGAACGCCGCCACGCTGTTGATGATGTAGAAAATGTACTTGCCGACGTTCGCAAAGTTACCCTGAGTCAGCGCCTTCACGCACTGCACGGTGTTGTACAGAGCCCAGAACTGCCACTGCATCGTCAGCTTCAAGGCGTTCAGAATGTTGGCCGACAGGGAGAGACCAAATACTACGGTCGTGATCCAGAACAGGAACGTCATCTGGCCGCGGTAGCCGATATAGTTCGCAGCCAGGGAGAACGCGAACGAACCCGCCACAATGCCGGCGATAATCAGCTGACCCTTCGCGCCGGTCGGCGGTTCCATGGCCTTGCCGCGTTCGGAGTTCTGCCACCTACGAATTGCGAAGGTGTACACGATAAAAGTCACCGGGTAGGTGATGATTGCCGCCTTGTTGCCCAGAATGTAGTCGATCGTTCCAGACAGCGCCGTGTTAATAATGCCGAGCACGTTACCGATGTTTGAGAGGCGGCCGGTCAGGCGGGTGGACATCATTGAAATGCCCACGTTAATCACGGAAATAACGCCGAAGGGGATGAGGCTCGTCATTGGGCCCCAGTTAACGTACTTGGCGAGGTTGGTGTTCAGGTATCCAGACCCGATAGCGATGGCAATAACCAGTGCCACGCCGAAGAGGTCGGCGTAACGCGACTTGGCGAAGAAGATAAGTGCCTTATCCACAAAAACTCCTTTGGGATGGGTGTGTTAGCTCGCCGTTGAGTGGCACCGCAACGGTGATAAGGTTGTAATAACTATAACTCTCGAACCTAGAGACACGCCAAAAACACACCAAACCGGTGCTATTTGTAACGCGATTCACTTTTGAGGGGCTGTAGATTGATTCGGGGCCTGCGGGTTGAATCGGGGAGGCGGGTTGAATCGGGCCTGCGGGTTGATGATTCTCACGCCCCCCTAGCGTCACATAATTCGCCAAACCCTCGAATAAACTCGAACCTTAAGGTATTCTTGATAGCTGGGTCAGGAACCACGCCGGTCTCACCCACCGCGCATCCGCCCGGCACTCACCCTCCGCGTCTCACTCACGCTCAACAGGGAATCGCGTATCGGCTTCACTCACCGCACACGCTATTGCCGCGCCTCCTGCCACCCGTAACTCACTCAACTCAAACGACAAGTGAATAGGACAATCATGCCCTTCCTCAACAATCGACTCTCACGACGATTCTTCCTGAAGGGTGCCTCCGCTGCCACCGCAGCAGGCGCCCTCGCACTGCAGGCCCAGGCTGCAAACGCAGATGAAGCCCCCAAGACCGCCGAGTCCCCGGCCGCCGCCGAGGAGACCAAGGGTCCGCGCCTCACCATCCAGCGCGCCACCATCACCGAAGACGGAATGACCGTCAGCTACACCGCGCACGGCCTGCGTGAACTCCTCGCCGAAGGCACCACCCTGACCGTGCGCCATGGCTACGTGCGCGATAACTCCTTCGAAACCCTGCGCTCTTGGCCGCTCACCCCCGAATTCAACGGTGACGAAGACACCTTCAGCGGAACCGACCTGTTCCCCATCGAACTCATTCAGCCCGAGGGTGTGGACCACGCCCTGCAGCTGGATATCTGCACCGACCCCTGGGGTCAGGAAATCGCCCACCAGGTCGCCGCACGCATCCCCGTGGCCGAAACCAAGATCCTGAAGACCTCCTTTGAAGATGTGCCCGGCAACCACCCCTACGCCGACGACATTCGCGTGGCCAACCAGAAGAAGTGGCTGCTACCCAACCCGCAGACCGGCGCCTTCGAGCCGGATCGCGCCGTCACCCGCGAAGAGGTCATCGCCCTGCTCAACCGTGCGGCGGGTCGTCCCGGCGTGAGCGAGAACTCGGAAGTCGCACCCTACGCGGATGCGGTAGACCGCCCCGCCGCGAATGCCCTGCACTGGGCGCGCGACCGCAAGATTGCTGAACCGATCGCTAGCGGCGAGCGCATCGACCCGACTGCCCCGATCTCGCACGAGGAGCTGGCGGCGGTGCTGTACCAGTACAACACCGAGGTGCAGCTCTCCGAGCTGGAGGATGCCTTGGGCTCCCGTTTCCGCGATGTGCTGGGTGCGGGTCCGCTGCACCGTTACGTTGCGTGGGCTGGCGCGAACGATATCGTGCTGGACTCTTCGGGTGAGTTCAAGCCGACCGCCCCGACGACCCGCGCGGAGCTGGCTCGTTTCATTCGCCGCTACAAGCTGCAGAACCTGCTGTTCCCCGATTTCTCGTACGTCTCCTAGCGCCGGGACTGTCTTAGCGCAGTTCGTCCGGATGGGTGACGGCACCTTCGCCGGCATTTTTGCCGGTCGGGGCCGGGCACGGTAGATTCCCGTCTCCCATATTTTGTAAACCCCCGCCTTCTGGCTGTGCGCTAGGGGCGGGGGTTTCTTGCGTCCGGGTTCCTATTGGGGATGGGACTTGCCGGGGACGCTGGGAATTCGGCCGGGAGTCGGGGGCGTTCGGGAATTCGAGCGGGAGTGAAGGCATGAAATATTTTCGTCACATACTTGCCCCATCTTGAAAAATCCTAAGCGGTAAGTGAGTATTGCCTGGTAGGTAAATTAATGATTACCTTACTTAGTACTGTGTGAGAACTGCTCATCGTGCCTGCAACGTAGAAGCGACCGACCCGTCATAGCCTTATGCCGGCCGGTTCGCGGTCGTCGCAGGGTCGGGCAGGGAGCGCATCCCCGCAAATGGGGGAGCGGCGCTCCGTCCACACACCACCCACACGATAAAGGACATACATATGAACCTCGCATCGAGCAAGGTATTCAAGGGCCTCGCCGTTGGCTCGCTGGCACTGGCAATCTCGGGCGTTGCCACCATCCCCGCATCGTTCGCTGCGGACCCCGCCCCGGCGGCAAGCCAGAGCAGCGACGCTCGCACCATTGCAGACAAGGCCATGGCGAAGATTACCCAGGGCCTGCCCGGTCAGTTCCAGGTCGCTTACTCCAAGAAGACCAACAAGATTTGGGTTGCGGGCACCGCGGACCGCGACAAGCACGTCTCCACCATCGCTCGCATTGACGCGAACTCCCTGAAGATTGAGGCCGTCGCCGAGCTGCCTATCATCAAGAACGACAAGGGCTACCAGTACGATGCGGCCTATGGCATCACCGTTGACGACGTGGACGGCACCGTATGGGTCACCAACACCACCGACAACTCCATTTCCGTGTATGACCAGGAAACCCTGCAGCAGACCTGGACCACCGCCGGTATCGCGGAGACCGACCCGAACTGGATTGAGCACCCCCGCTCCGTTCTGGTTGACCACGAGTCCGGTAAGGCGTTCGTCACCGGTCGCTTCTTCGTATCCGCAATCGACCTGAAGACCAAGCAGGTTGAGAAGATCCAGCTCGAAGGCGCACCCGACGGTGGCACCCGCTACATCAGCATGAACATCCTGGTTGACGGCGGTAAGCTGTACGTGCCCGAGCGTACCGGCGGTAAGATTTTCGTCGTCGACACCAAGACTTTCAAGGTAGAGAGCAGCTTCGACACCAAGGGTAACGCTGAGGGTGAGGTTCGCCCCTCCGACATCGCGATTGACCACTCCCAGAACGAAATCTACGTCTCCTCCCAGGGTGTGAAGGGCGCGAACTCCGGCGTGTCCATCTACGATGCGACCACCCACGAGTTCAAGAAGTTCATCCCGGTCGGCACCCAGGCACTCGCACTGGACAACGACGAGGCGAACGACCTGGTGTACGTTTCTGACTTCGGCACCGGCAAGGTCGGCGTGATTGACGGCGGCGCAGCGGACAAGCTGATTGCTGAGGTCGCCATGAACGGCGGCAAGGCAAACGACCTGGTTGTGCTGCCCAACGGCTCCGTGGTCGCTGTGGACAAGCAGGCTGGCGCCACCGCAACCGTGCCCTACGTGCTCGATGGCACCACCGGCACCGTCAGCACCTCGGACAAGGTCACCAGCAAGCCTTCTAAGGACAAGCAGGGCAACGAGGTTCCCGCCAAGACCTCCGAGATTCAGGCGAACTCCATCCTGAAGTTCAAGGTCACCGCAACCGCAGGCGACAACTCCGAGGTCAAGCAGGTCACCCCCGAAACCCGCGAGTTCCAGGGCTACCCGGCAACCGCCACCAAGACCACCAAGGCAACCGACACCACCACCCCCTCCACCGAGGCACACCGCACCGTGGATGCATCCGGTAGCGTCGCAAATATCATTCAGGGCCTGCCCGGTCAGTTCCAGGTTGGCTACTCCAAGAAGAACCATAAGCTCTTCGTGCCCACCGTGGGTGCGCGAGGCAATCTTGCTTCCTCCCTGGCGCGCGTGGATGCAGACACCCTGCAGACCGAGGCCTTCGCCGAGCTGCCCGTGAAGAAGAACGACAAGGGCCAGTACGGCTACACCTCCGCATATGGTGTGACCGTTGATGACGTGGACGGCACCGTCTGGGTCACCAACACCACCGACAACTCCGTGGCAGTGTACGACCAGCAGACTCTCAAGCTCATCTGGACCAACGAGGGCGTGAAGGAGGGCGACCCGAACTGGATTGAGCACCCCCGTTCTGTGCTCGTCGACCACGAGTCCGGCAAGGCGTTCGTGACCGGCCGCTTCTTCGTCTCTGCTATTGACCTGAAGACCAAGCAGGTTGAGAAGATTCAGCTCGAGGGCGCGCCCGATAACGGCACCCGCTACATCAGCATGAACCTGTTCCTGGACGGCGGCAAGCTGTACGTGCCCGAGCGTACCGGCGGTAAGCTCTTCGTCGTGGACACCAAGACCTTCAAGGTTGAGAAGACCATCCAGACTCAGGGTGAGGACTCCACCGTTGAGGTTCGCCCCTCCGACGTTGCTGTGGACCACTCGCTGAATGAGATTTACGTATCTTCCCAGGGTGTGAAGGGCGTCAACTCCGGTATCTCCGTGTACGACCTGACCACCGGCGAGTTCAAGAAGTTCGTCAAGTTCGGCACCCAGGCGCTCGCTCTGGAGCACGATGAGGATAGCGACCTGGTGTACGTGACCGACTTCGGCACCGGTAAGGTTGCGGTCTTTGACGGCCGCACCGACGAGGTGATTGGCGAGGTCGAGATGAACGGCGCCGCCGCGAACGACGTGACCCTGCTCAAGGACGGCTCCGTGCTGGTCCTCGACAAGAAGGACCGCGACGAGAAGGTCACCCTGCCCTACGTGCTCAACGGCACCACCGGCGAGATCAGCACCGCCAGCGAGTACACCACCCTGCCCGGCAAGGACCGCCAGGGTAACGACGTTCCCGCATCGGTTCAGCAGCTGAAGGCTAACTCGATTCTGAAGTTCAAGGTTGGTCTGAAGGACACCGCCGAGAGCGCGGCTCCTGTGACCCTCACCCCGACCGCCCTGCAGTTCGCGGGCTACCCGATGGTGACCGGCGTGAAGGCCGATGAGTCGAAGCCGACTGACCCGAAGTCTGAGGACGCTAAGAAGGACAACTCTTCGACCCCCGCTCCCTCGCAGTCGGCCGATTCGGCCACCGACGCGAAGGATACTGCGAAGTCCGATGCAAAGACCGATAGCAAGAGCGGTTCTCGGGACGAGCTGAACCCCTCCAAGGATGGTGTGAAGGCCGATCTTTCCGGTTCCTCGCAGGCTCAGCGCGAGGGTGGCTCCTCGAAGGGTGCTCTGGCCAGCACCGGTGCGAACGGCGTGGCCGGCCTGCTGGCCGTGGGTTCGGTCGCCCTGCTGGGTGGCGCGGCCATTCTGGTTCGCCGTCGCAAGGCCTAAGCTGTAACCGCCGACTTTGCCATAAGGAGGCGGTGAGTAGCAACGTTCAGCGGCCACTCTGAGCCGCTGCGTGAGGCGGGCTCCCGGCCCCGCCGCAATCGTCGAGATTGCGGCGGGGGAGGGGCCCGCCTTTTGCGCGTATTGGGTGCGTTCGCACGAACGGAAAAGTGATGTCGTTGAGGGAAGAATAGTGCATCGGAATAATGTACCGGGTGAAGCAAATTTTTACATTAATATGTAAATATAAGAGCTAATGAATATCAGGCTGACCAGGGTTTTTGCCTCCCGGGGAAGGTAAATCTCCCTCTAAGGGTTCAACGTTCACGTGATGCTCAAGGTAAATTCGCGGGATGCGCCCAAAAATATTGAACACACCCTCGACATAGCTTGTATTTTCCTGGGAAAACGCTGAGGATAAGAGAGTAGGTAAATTTATGCATTACTTGCGCTTCTGCTCCCGCTGTCGTTGAGCGTGTCACCGCACGCTCACGAGGTGTCTCGTTAGCACCTCGACGCGGCAGTGGAGTACTTCCGTTACATCTCTACAAGGACACACATTGAACCTCACTCCTCCTTCGGGTAAGGCGCTGAAGGGTATCGTTGCTGGCTCCCTCGCGCTCGCCATTTCCGGCGCGTCCATGATTCCTGCCTCCTTCGCAGCGCAGAACACCGCGCAACCGACCACGACCCAGTCCGCTTCCTCCTCCGACGCAGAAAGCACTGAAAGCCGCGTCGTAGATGCCTCCGCATCCACCGCCCAGATTACTCAGGGCCTGCCCGGCCAGTACCAGGTGGCCTACTCGCAGGCGCACCACAAGATTTGGATGGTTGGCGTGGGTGGCAGTAGCAACCTGGCCTCCACTATCGCGCGTGTCGATGCAGACACCATGAAGATTGAAGAAGTAGCGGTCCTTCCCTTCGAATATGACGCAAACGGCCAGTTCGGCTACGTTTCTGCGTACGGCATCACCGTCGATGATGCCAACGGTACCGTGTGGGTCACCAACACGACCGACAACTCCCTCTCCGTGTTCGACCAGGAGACCATGGAGCAGATTTGGACCAGTCACAGCATGTCCCAGGCCGATCCGAACTGGATTGAGCACCCCCGCGAGGTTCGTGTGGATAACGCATCGGGCAAGGTGTTCGTGACCGGCCGCTACTACGTCTCGGCTATCGACATGAAAACCTTCGAGGTCACCAAGATTCAGCTGCAGGGTGCACCCGACGGCGGCACCCGCTACATCGGCATGAATGTGGCCATCGACGGCGACAAGCTGTATGTGCCCGAGCGCACCAGCGGCAAGCTCTTCGTGATTAACACCAAGACCCTGAAGACCGAGCAGGTCATCCAGACCCGGGGCGAGGACTCTTCGGTTGAGGTTCGCCCCTCCGATGTGTCCATCGATCACTCCCAGAATGAAATTTACGTATCCTCTCAGGGTGTGAAGGGCGTTAACTCCGGCATCTCGGTGTACGACCTGAAGACCGGTGCGTTCAAGAAGTTCGTCAAGTTCGGCACCCAGGCCCTGGCCATGGTCAACGATGAAGAGCGCGACCTCGTGTACGTCTCCGATTTCGGCACCGGTAAGATTGCTATCTTTGATGCCAAGACCGACCGCGTGATTGGCGAGGTCGAGATGAACGGCGGCAAGGCTAACGACCTGACCCTCGCCGACGACGGCTCCGTTGTGGCCGTGGACAAGCAGGACATTGAGGGCGCAACCGCCTCCGTGCCTTACGTTCTCGACCCGAAGACCGGCGACGGTTCGACCACCGACAACTACATGTCCAAGGCTCGGGTTGGCCGCGATGGTAAGACCATCCCCTCCACCCGCGAGGTTCTCAAGCCGAACTCCATCATGAAGTTCCACATCGAGCTTGCCGACGGCGAATTCACCTCGCCCGCAACGATTGTTCCTTCCAAGCTGGCCTTCCAGGGTTACCCGAAGGAAGCGCTGCCCGTGATTATCGGCCCCACCCTGAACTTCGCGGAGGGCACGATTGACATCACTCGCCCCTACACCTTCCACGTCACCGGCGCTGATTTTGATAAGCCCCCGGCCGAGGGTATTCGCCTCTTCCTGGTTAAGGACGGCGAGTGGCTTCCCGGCAACGACAAGCTGACCGACAGCGAGCTGCAGAACATCCAGAAGATCTCCACGGTTATTCCGGCCAGCGACTTCGTGTACAACGAGAAGACCGGTAAGTACTCCTTCAGCGGCACCCTGCGCGTACCGGCAAACACCTTGAAGTACGGCCAGGGCTACCTGCTCGGCACCGTGACTGCCGGTTCCGACGTTGCTATGAACCGCGACTACGATTCGGCTCGTGCGCTGATTGTTAACGATGTTCCGGAAGACGCGGATAAGGCTGATAACCGCGCCACCTCGGATGACTCGAGCAAGCCGAGCCAGCCCGCAGAGTCGCCTGCCGCCCAGCAGCAGGATAACGCTCAGTCCAAGACTGCTGACTCGAACGCCCCTGCCGCACAGGAGCAGATGGGCTCCACCGTGAAGACTCCCGCGAAGAAGAGCTCTTCGTCGCAGCCGGCCTCGAACTCTTCTTCCTCGTCTCAGTCCTCCTCTCAGTCGAAGGGCTCTAACGCTCAGGTAAATGCCTCCGCGACGAAGTCCTCGACCCAGAGCGGTTCGCTGGCTAAGACCGGCGCACAGAGCGTTCTGAGCCTGGCTGCCGTGGGCGCTTTCGTCCTGATTGCCGGCGCCACCCTGGTGGTGCTGCGTCGCCGTAAGTCCTAGCCTGTAACGGTATCTGACCGGTTCTTATCGGTCCTTCCGGATGCGCCCCGTACCGAGTGTGCGGGGCGCATCTGTATGGGGGCGCTGATGCGGGTCGGCAATATCTGTTGTGACGGCAGAAACCAACATTGGATAATGTGTTCCATTTCACTCGATTTCGATTTGGTCGTTTCGTCGAATCTATGTATAGTAGTATGTGTTGTCAGGGAGACCTGGTAAAAGAGATGTAAATCTCACGGCCCCATCGTATAGCGGCCTAGTACTCCGCCCTCTCACGGCGGCAACACCGGTTCAAATCCGGTTGGGGTCACCACTAGGAAAAAGCCTTGGTTCTTCGGAATCAAGGTTTTTTGTTTTTAGCTTATTCGCCAGAACTCTCTGGCTTTGCGGTGCCGCCGTGAGCCTCTCAAAGACTAAAAGCGAGAAGCCACATGTGTTTCGAAAAGCAACAAACATGGTGGCTTCTCGAAACACATGTGGCTTCTCAGCGGTATAGGGCGTAGAAACTTTACTGCGCCTGTTGAATCTACTGCGCCGAGGCCTCAGCAGAAGCGGTAGTAGCCTCCGCAGAAGCGCTCGGGCTCACCGAAGCAGCCGGCGAAGGCGAAGCGGTACCGGGAGTACGGCGCACCATACGCCAGGTGCCGTCCTGGTAATGAGCCACAACCTGGCCGGCCACCGGCTTACCCTGGTACTTGAACACATCAGCCAGGGTCTGGGTGCGGTCGTTGGTCTTGCTGTACACGCCAGCACCCTCGGCGGTATCAATCGTCATCTCGGTAGCCCAGGTGTAGTAACCGGTGCGAGTGTCCTTCGTGGGGCGATCCGCGGTCAGCGAGAAGACCAGAGGGCGCTCCGAACCAACCACCCAGCCGCTATCAGAGGCGTACATGCTCTGGAATAGCTCGGCCACCGTGGTGTAGTCACCCGTGTGGTCAATGTTCGTGAAGCGGGCACCGTCGCCGGTGAGCAACAGGTAGTTCAGGGTGGCCTGCCAGTACGCAATGAACGCGTGCAGGCCCTCAACGCTGTTCTCACGCAGCTTCGCGGGCTCCAGGGGAACCGGAACGTTCTGAGCCTTATGTTCCTTCGTACCGGCCTCAAAGGTGCCAGTCGAGGAGTAATCAGCCAGAACGACCTCGCCCTTCAGGCTGGGGCCGGGCTCAACGGTGGTCGTCGCCTCCGGAGTGGGTGCGACGGAGGCGGAAGGAGTCGTGCTTGCGCTCGAAGATGCGGTAGTCGCACTCGGCGAGGAAGACGACTCAGAAGAGTTAGAAGAGCAAGCGGCCAGCAGGGTAGCGGCCCCCATACCCAACGCAGTCAGCGCGGTACGGCGGGTGTACAGAGTAGACATAAGAATCTTTCTGAGTAATGTACGTGCATGAACAGTTAAAACCAGAATATCGCAGGCTGGTTCTCAACCCAATATGAAGATCCGATAGTGCAAAAAATGCGGCGGATGCTCGCACACTAGGCGCTAAAGCATCCGCCACATAGAGGTGCACCGTCGGGAGGCTGACTAGACGTTGAGTCCGCCGCTCTTCCCACTGCCGCTCTTCGGGCTCTTGGAGCTGGGGGAGGGAGAGCTGCTGGAGCTTCCGGAGCTACCGCTGTCGTCGTCGCTCGTATCTTTGGTGATAACGGTCCAGCCGCCAGACCTGTAGGTCATATCGATGTAGATGTCGTGGCTCTCCGCGGTAAAGGCGGTGTTGGAGCCCCTACCCTGCAGATAAATCTTCAGATTCTGATCGAGAAGCAAACGACCATTCCAACGGTATCGCGGGTTAGAGCCCGAGGACTTCTGGGTAGGAGTATCGGTGGAAAGCGAGATGCCCATCGGAGCATCAGAACCGTACATCCAACCGGACTTGTCCTGGTACATGGTGGAGAAACGCTGGAAAATCTCCACATAATCCTGATCGGACTTGCTCAGCGGTTCGGAGTCGCCAGTAAGCAACAAATAATTAATCGACGAAATCCAGTAGCCGAGGAAAGAGTAGATACCATCGACCGACGGGTCGTGCATGTTGCTCGGGGGGAGGGGCTTCGGCACGTTCTTGGCCTTTTCGGTTTCGGTGGCCGGAACGTAGGTGCCGTTCTTCTCGTAGTTATCGAACTTCAGGGGACCCTTGTAGGACTTACCCGAAGAAGCCGAAGCGGATGCCTTCGAAGAAGCAGACGCACTAGACGAGGAAGCCGCCGACGGAGACGAAGAAGACGAGCCCGAGGCAGAGGAATCAGCTAGGGGGCGTACCTTCGGAGCGCAGGCGCTCAGCGCGACGGTAGCCGTAGCGCCGGTGATAAATAGCGCGGTGCGTCGGGTAACGGGGGCGGAAGAAGGGCCGGTCATCGTAGCCTTTCGAAGTTTGTAGATTATCGGAAGTTGAGTGAGCCACCGCTCCTATCATACCTGTCCTTGCTGAAGGCCCCGTCATCGCGCGTCATGTATGAAATACGCCGCCGGACAGGCGCTTAAACACGAAATCCCGAAAACACAAAGTCCCCCGCACACAACCACAATAGTGCGTACGGGGGAGGGGAGAGAGGAAGTTATGCCGATGCCGAAGAAGCCGATGCGGAAGCCTCATCCTCGTGACCGGTGAGCATTACCCAGACACCATTCTTATACTCCACACCAACATACGTGCGGCCGCCCTCGCTCTTGGCAATCTTGTGGGGAGCAGAACCGTCTACGTGAGCCTTCAAATCCTGGTTGAAGGTGAGGTTGGCACTCCACGTGTACTGGTTGGGGTTCTTGGTGCTCTGACGGGGAAGATCCGCCAAAAGGCTCATCTCCATCAGGGTATCGGCACCGTAAGCCCAACCATCGTAGTCCTGGTATAGTCGAACGTACTCATCAAACTGCTTAACGTACACATCGGCGGGATCAGCCTTCTTGAGAGGCTCAGAATCGCCGGTGAGCATCAGGTAGTTGATAGCAGCCAGCCAGAAGCCCGTAAACTCGTAGATTCCCTCGGGGCTCCGATCATTCATGTGCTCCGGGGGGAGGGGCTTCGGCACGTTCTTGGCCTTTTCGGTTTCGGTGGCTGGAACGTAGGTGCCGTTCTTCTCGTAGTTATCGAACTTCAGGGGGCCCTTGTAGGACTTGTTAGAAGACGCAGAAGCGCTGGAAGAGGCCGAGGCGCTAGAAGACGCGGAGGCCGATGCGCTGGAAGACGCGGACTCACTTGCCGAGGCGGATTCAGAAGCCGACTCGGAAGACTTCGACAGCGGATGCACGGACTGGGCACAGGCGCTCAGCGTCACGGCGGCACCAGCACCGGCGGCCAGCAGGGCGGCGCGACGGGTCACAATGGAAGAAACAGGGAAAGGGCTGTTCATCATAGCCTCTCGGTAGAATTCATCAGAGCTGAGTGAGCTACTGTAATCATCATACCCGGGCTACCCGTTCATCCCACTCATCGTCCGTCACAAAACCGTTCTAACGGAGCAGCTGCGAGAAAGCGCGGCGAGCCTTGGCCACCTTGGGGCTCACCACAAACGTGCAATACCCCTGCGCCGGATTGAGCGCATAGTAGTTCTGGTGAACAGGTTCGGCCTCGTAGAAGATATCGAGCGGCTTAATCTCGGTGACGATGGGTGCGTCAAAGAGCTGCTGGGCGCGCTCCTTAGCTCGCTCCGCCAGCTCGCGCTGCTGCTCGTCCTCGTAGAAAATCACCGAACGGTACTGCGAACCCGTGTCAGCCCCCTGACGGTCCCAGCTGGTCGGGTCGTGGCTGATGAAGAAAATATCCAGGATGGTGTCGTAGCTGATTACCTGCGGATCGAAGGTAATCTTCACGGCCTCGTGGTGCCCGGTCGTTCCAGAGCACACCGAACGGTAATCGGGGTCGGGCATGTCGCCGCCAGCGTAGCCGCACACGCTGGACTCAACGCCGCGGAACTGGCGATAGACGGCGTCCAGGCACCAGAAGCATCCACCGGCAAGAACAATTTCAGCCATAATCTCTCCTTGAACTATAAAACCACACTATCTGAAGAACACCGCCGAGCCGCATAATATTCCTGCGCTACTGCAGGCTTTGGCGTAAACCGCCACCTGCCCCGCCGCGCCACCTGTCA
>OKVI01000721.1_pt1 | contig 17995 bp, 21 predicted proteins | sample 1607001 | NCBI WGS metagenome assembly OKVI01 (sample SAMN03281018, study PRJEB24777) | human gut metagenome | isolation source: fecal sample PR128 from 1 month old male Malay infant, vaginal delivered...
ATATAGTAGGTTACTATTAGTAATAACTATTCTATTTGCTGTTACATCCATAAACTCGTATGAAACGAAAAAGTGGTGGGCGAAAGGTGTAATAACTGAGAATAATCAATACATTGATTTCTTAAAGAAACATGACTTGCAATATGGTTTCGGTGATTTCTGGGATAAGTCAATGACTGTTAACTGGATTAGTCGAGGGGATGTAAAGATATTCCCTATATTCATTCGTGATGGATATAGGCTGGACCCATATTCAGTGAGGTGGCAAACAATGCGATCATGGCATACCGAAGAATTCCTAAATGGTCTTCCGAAGAGGCAATTCTTCGCTATCTCAAAAGGTAGAGAATGTTCAGACGTAGAAAAGTGCGTCATTGGTATACAGGAGCGCTATGGTTACGCCAGTGAAGTGCTCACATTTAAAAAAATGACTATTCTAGTTTATGATGATGGTATTCCATTTTGAATTAAAGCCCCTTTCGGGGCTTTTTTTATGCGCTTATGGCTCCGTAATTTTTCCATCCTGATGCTGTGTATATCTTTCCTATGTAACCACCCGCTGATGATGTAGTATTGTCATTAACCACATCTCCTACCCCCCAAATTGCAGTGCCTGTTATTGTATCACCCCCTCCTTTCGGCGTTACACCGGCTATGTTCCTCTTTTGGAAGTTTGCCGTGGAGATTAGTCTATTGGTTGTCGTACCATTGTGCACGATACTAGATAAGTCGGAATCATGAATTATGCACGTCTCACGATCAATGTTTGTGTTTACGCAGAAAACACCCCATGTAATAGCAGCACCAGGACCACTTGATACTGATAGACGGGCTGATTTTATAAATGTAGAGGAACCTAAACCATCACTCTGAATAGTTTGAACCAGCCCTACATCGCTACTAACTGACATCAATGTAGGGGTGAAAGCGCGCAAAACAAAATCAAGGCCATTAACATCACCTATCACTGCGCCTCGCTGAAATATCCTAGGGGTTACAGATATTTTTGAATTTACAATCCTGGCAATACCTCCAACCTCAGTCCATGCCTTGATGCCAATTGCTGCTCCCTGGTAAAACCTCTCAGTAGAAATATTGATATCTGCATTATAACAGGCATCAATTTGCGCACCAATCGGAGAGTTTGCAGTGTAATTTGATAAGCATCGAATATGTGATGATCCTATGTACAAACCATCAGCACCCATAAGAAGCGATCCACGCAGTTGATTGTTATTTGAAGAAATATACTCCATCACAATTTCCATCTTCGAAATAGAGATGTTTCTAACAACCATATTCCCAGTATTTACCTTACCAAAAATAGTAAAACCTGTTCCACATGAGCGAGAGTAATAGCTATCAATCTGGATGTTAGTACATGGCTGATAGCTATAATTTGGTTCAATATCCAAACCACCTGGCTGCATAACCGTGCCAATGCGTCCACCATGCTTATACGAAACAAATGTGCCTATGGAAACGCCATCCGCGCAAATAATGCTCATCGCATTTCTACCGTCATAGTCAGAGTTTACGCTCTCTACTAATGGATATGTCATGTTTGATGGAGGTGTTGAATCTTGGTTACCATGCGCTGCATTAAGATAAATTCCATCACCTCTTGTTTCTTTGAAAAATAATGACAATACGTGATTTTTCCCGCCATAGGAATGTATATTATGGATGTGTTCATCGGCTATCTTAGATGTCCTTACACCATCAATTCTTATCTCTCCAGTGAGGTCACTTACTTCTTTCAGGTAAAGAACATATCCAGATGAAGGGTCCCATGAATCTACAACAGTGGCAGGCTTTGTTCCATCTCCCCAGTGCTTAACATACCCATGCCATTTGAATTTCAAACCATTATGTTGCGAGGTACAAATTAAGCCAGCAGCAGATGGGGAAACATTTACGGGAATATACGCTTCGGCCCCAGATTGAGCGCAGCAATCTAACCATAATTGCAACTTTGTTGTCTCATCACTACCATCAGCCACAACGCCGAATTGACGACAATCAATGGTTCCGTCGTGGTGAAGGTACCATCCATTTCCAGTTGCATCGTAAAACTTGAGCTCATTGCCAGTTGATGGCGCACCAGTTGTGCCATCACTAAAATATGTCGCAGCACCAACACCGAGCGTATGGTGCCCACGCGTCATGATGTACTTTGACTTTCCGGCATTAGCCGACTTGGCATCTGAAAAATAGTCAACTACATAAACAGAGCCACCGATTAATGTTGAGCCATTGCTTCCCTGAAGGTCTTTTCTTAAGACATCACTTACATCGACAGCGAGCCATTTCCCCTCACCAATACCACCAGTGGAACCGGGTGTGGAACCTGCTGGAACAAACTTAGGTAAGGTGGAGAGGTCATCCCAGCGATACCATACACCCGTCGTTTCATCCTGGATGATATCGCCAGCGGAAGAAACTGTAGCGCCACCCTGGAAGCTTCCAACCGGATTCCAGCCAAGATTATATATCTGCTGAAGTACTAAAGCCTTCAGGCCTTCAATTGTGTAATGCGCATCACCAAAGCGATCAATGTACTGAAGTGCCAGCGATGTCACAAATTCATCAATTTTCCCTGCGTTAAATTTCAGATCGCGCGGGGACTCGCTCGGTACTGACAGGTTGGTAGGTGTCGTAGCCATATTAGTTCCATAAAAAAACCCGGCGCGGTGGCCGGGTCTGGTTGGTCGGGGACGGTTCTTATTGGTAGATGGCGTCGCTGTATTCCGCGACGGTCAGAGATACCGTGTTATCTGTGTTCGGTTTGATGCTGTTGACCGTCCATAGCTGACTGTCCAACTCCTCCACCGTCGCAATGAGGTAGCGCGACGGGAGCTGGACAGTGTCTCCGTTCCATATGTTGAGCTGAATGTTAGGGATAGCCGCGGTGAATCCGTACTTTGTATCGCTGCGGGCCGTAGCCGGATAGCGCAGCGTCGGGTTGCCCAGACTGTCGGTCACCAGCACATACATCGAGCCGGTAAACGTGATCGGCTCGCTGGTATCGAAGTCATTCCCGGCGCGGCCGGTGATGTAACCCTGCTGCTGGTTGCTGTCGTAGATATCAGGCATCTGAATGACGCTGCCAACCTGGATAATTCCGTCCTCAAACACTTTGGCGTTCATCTTCACGCGCGAGTAGATCAGGCGTTTGGTTTCGCGCAGAGCTCGCTCCCGTGCCTGGTACTCATTTCTGAAGTCGACTATCTCCAGTTTGTTCGGATTCTCCGCTTCCTGTTCGACGATGACGCCGTTCAGCACGCGGTAGTTGATGTACGTCTTGTTGTTCGTTGTAGGGTGTACGTATGACACCTGCACGCCGTCATATCCGCCTGGAAGAGTAGCTTCGTACGTCATTTTGTACTCGTCAGTCTTCATGTTGGCCCGGTTGAATACGGCGGCCGGGTAATCAACTTTCTGATCACGGGTAAACGTCAGCACACCGTCATCCCAGTAAGCCAACACAGACGCCGCATTACAGATTGCCTGCACCCGGTCTCCGAGAGAGTCGTTCTCGTCGTCAAAGGTATAGTCGAAGTAACCCAGACGCTCGTCAGGTAGGCTCTCGGCAATAGAGTAGAGACCGTACAGGTCAATGCTGCTTACCGGCTGCTCGCCCATAACCAGCCAGGTGTGCGCCACCGCATCAGCGAAAGAGCGCGACGGCCGCAGCGTGTAATCCACCGTCTGCGTCTCCAGGTCATAGGTGATGGTATGGCGCGTTACCAGTACGTTGTACTTGCGGTCACGGCTGCCCAGCGCGTTCTCTGTCGCCCTTACCTTCACGCGCACCAGCGTATCGGTTGGATGCACGACGTTGGTTCTCACGTTGACCGAGTGGATCTCCTCAACCTTCAGGATAGAGGCATCACTCGAGTTATCTGTGCGCTGGAAGTTAATAGCGTACTTTCCGAAACCGCCGGTCGGCGTCAGCTTGTCAGTGCGATAAAACACTTCGCTGGATGATTTGTGCGGCGTCCCCTGGTGATACGTGAACGTCTGCTGAGTACCCGGCACCTGGTTGTAGTCATCGTCAATCTTCCAGATCGTGACCTTCCAGTCAGCTGACTTTTTCCCACCCAGCTGCACCTGAGTGTGCAGCCACAACTGAGAAGAATCGACCGGTGAGAAAAAGGGGCCTACCACGAGCGCTTCGTTATCGTTGAGGATGAACTTCGTCGTGTTGATTGTCGCCGTTGCCGGCACGTCAGGTGGGCCGATCAGATCCCCCATCGTGAATGTGTACCACCGGACCGGGTTAACCACCGCGCCGTCGTTAGTTTCGACAGCTGAAATCAGCGTACCGGAGAAATCGACATCCTGCGTGACATTGCCGGTTGGCGTGCTGTAGGTGACGTTAATCGTGAATGTAACCGCATGCGGAAGGACGAGGCCCATGAAGTAATCAAACTCAGCCTGCTTGATGATTTTTACTGCAATCTGCCCGCCGGAGTAAGTTCCGCTCACAACCGTATTGGCGGTGGCTGTCTCGATCGGGAAATTGTCCGATTCGTTTTGGCCAGGCACTTCCTGCCCGTCGACGTCGTCGAACCCGTAGCCTTCGTTGATGGTGGGGATCACTTCGCCCGGCTGGTAAAACTGAAACTCTGCACCGGCCATGCTTCCGAGGCTGGACTCTGAATAACGCACAGATTCGTAATCGTATTTGCCGATCCCGATGCACATCCATTCAGTAACGTATTTCAGGCCGCCATCCGTGTCGTTCTGGCGCACATATTCGAACAAAGATTCCTGAATCAGGTCCGGGAACGAGCGGATTTGCCCGTAAATGTCCGGTTTTGCTTTATAGACGCGCGCAGTATTCGTCTGGCCGGTCAGGCTATTGTTTGGCGAGTCAATCGTGTTGCCGCCGGTATTAGCGATCGCCGGTTTGGGAGCAAGGAACGAGAAGACCGCGCCGACAACTTTGAAAATCGGGCTGAGAATGTCGCCAATGATACCCTTCGGCTGGTCGAATATCTGGATGGTGTCCAGTTCGCATAGCTCAAACGCCAGTTCATCATCTTCGCTCAGCTTTACGCCATTGCGGACGATCAGCAGGTCGCGGTGGAAAGTAGCGTCATTAGCCTCCAGCCAGTCATAAAAAAGGGTGCCGTTTGGCACCCTGTAGCGTTCTTTTGGCGTTCCCGGGAAACGCTGGAGTTCAATCAACGCCATAAGAAAAATACTCCACTTTGGTGAATGCCCGCTGAATAACCAGCAACGAGTCCATGCGCACGCTTCCGTTCTCGCCGCGCGAGTGCAACGCCTGTCGGTTCAGCACCAGGCCAACGTGTGCCGGTTGCGCGCCGCGGTACCCGACGAATATCCCGCCTTCGATCGGTTTATCGACCTGGCGCCAGAAGACGACGTCACCCTGATAACAGGTGAAGAAGTCCTCACCGGCTTCGTAGTCCGGTGTCTGGTGCAGCTCTATACCGAGAACGTTCCGGTAATACAGCACCACCAGCCCCCAGCAATCCACCTTTTCGAACGAACAGGCCCGGTTAGCCCACGGTACGCCGATCATCATTCTGATAAAATCAGAGGTACTGAAGCCCCGTGTATTCGACTGGATCATAAAGGCGACCGATGTTGTTGTTTAATGGGTTAGTAATGGAAAGGGTTACAGATGCGGCATCTGAATCAACGTCAACAGTCTTCACAAAAAGCGTCCAGTTTTTCATAGGCGCTGATGTGTCTCCGCTATCGAAAATCTGCCTGGTAGCGGTGATTGGTGACAACCTTGTCACGCCCTTCCATTTTTTCATCAGCGTTTTGATATCTGATGAAAGCCGACCTAACTTAACAGTGGCGTCGATCACTGGCGTGCCGCTCTGCTGACTCTCTTCGATTTCAAAGCGCGCTGGTTTGTATACCTGACCTGCAAGCGTTTTCTCGAAGAACTGTTTGTCTACCAGACGCACATAACCGAAGGAAGGATGGTAAAAGGTAATTGTGTCGTAACTGCCGCGAATCGGGCGCTGTTGCTTGTACTCCCTTAGGCTCGGCATTACGGCACCCTCGGTAGTGATTCCGGATCGCGCCCGTCCGGATAACCAGTGACAACGATATCCAGCCATGAATCCCACGGCGGCGGCAGCTCAACAATGATGTCGTCAAATTCGTCGTCGGCGTTGTAGAGGTGGTTCGCAATAACGGTCCCCGTCCAGGTCACCACACCGCCGTCGATACTGGTTTGCACCGGCATTTGTGTGAAGTGAAGCTCCTGCAATTGCAGGCCACTGCCGCCCAGATTGATATTCATCCGGAACCAGTTCAGACCACGGTTGAGATAGTTCGGGCTGCGCAGCCACTGCTGGAATGCGCGCTCCTGCGCCAGGGTGAATATCCATGTCAGGGACCATGTCACCTTCAGGTCGTCGGTTTGATTCTCGAAGATGGCCGGGCCGACCGCTGGCTGATCGGTCTGGAACCCGGTATCGAGCGTCATATTTTTGCTGGCCTTCTGCGCCAGCGGCAGCCAGTCGGGATAGTCGATAATTGGCATCTAAACTCCAGGCATTAAAAAACCCGCCGAAGCGGGTTTGGTTATTCAACGGACCGTGGACCAGATGGCGTATCGTAAACATTGATTTTTATATCAACGATATCGCCATTATTGGTAAATTCCAGGTCCTCTCCAGCAGGAGCAATGCCTTTGATGATAGAGCCGTCCTTGAGAGTAAATACAAACTCTACTGCCCTGTTCGGATAAAGCTTATGAGGCTTGCCTATCTCTGTTGGTATTGATTGCACATCGTTTGGCTCAATAACCACGCATATCTCCTTATAACTGACCTCGAGGTGTTCGTTTCGCAGTTGTATTACCAGTAATAGCCTGCGATATAGGACCTCCATTATTCAAGTCAGCAATAATGGCATCCACGGTTATTGTACCATCTCCGTTATTATTAGCCTGAGCGTCAAATGTGGCACTCGTCATATTCTGAACGTTGATTATGACGCTAACTCCGCCCCCTGCGGTCATATCTTTGTTGCTGATCACCCTGCCGTTGTCGCCCGGTATCATGTACTGCTTACCGGTACTGGCCTGGTAAATCTCCGGCTTCCCTCGCTCACCGACCTGATACATGCTTCCTGCTGACACTGGTCCGCCGTTGTACCTGGCGCCAGCCAAAGCCAGCCCCTGAGCAAGCCCAACGGTAGATGCAATACCAGCCATCGCAGGTGCTGAGTTAGCGCCAAAGGATGCCAGGCTGGCTAGCGCTGCGGCAGGAGCCCATGCAGACGCCGTCGTGGTCGCCATACCGACAGAAGCAGCGGTAGAAGCTGCGCCCAATGTCTGCCCGATAATAAAGTTTTTGAGAGCCTCAACTCCAACTTGGACCAGCGCATTGACCACGCTATTCAGCATCGTATTCCCGAGCGAACGCATAGCATCCTGCGCTGACATCGTTCCGGTGATCAGCCCGGTTAACGCATTGGATGCATTGCCTGAAAACGCATCCACCGCGCTTGTCAGCATTTCATAACCAAGACCTTGTTGACTGAGCAATTGCCACTGAGCGGCTGTCATCTGCTCATTGAACTGGTTTTCCTGCGCAGTCTTCAAGGCAAGGTACTGGGCATCGGTAGCTGCCTTTGCAGCAACGAACTGATCGTAATTTATTTTCCCTTTTTGGTAACTTTGCTGGAGTATCGCCTGTTCCTGCTGCTGATATTGCTGCATCAGGGCTAACTTCTGGTTATTTTCGTTCACCAGTTGCTGTACCGGGTCAACTTCGGCTCGGGCAGAAGCTACCGGATTGACTGTGGCCTGGGCGTTAATCTTGGCGAGGTTATTCTGGTGCTCGAGCGCCATTTTCTCCGTGGCAGCGTTATACTCCTTGAGATCTATTTTCCCAGCGTTCAGTGCGGCCTTCAGATTTTGCATGGATTCGGCGTAGGATTTATTCTCCGCCTGCAAAGGAATTGCCTTAAGTGCTTCCGTAACCCCTTTGGCTGCCGCTGATGCATCCCATGCTTTTGCTGCATATTCACCGGCCTTTTTGATTTGCTCCTGGGTTGCAGAATTTCCCAGTGACTGCTGAGCACGTAATATGGCCTGCTCTCTGCTTAGCTCCTCCGTTGAATCAGCTGCCAATTCTGACTGCTGACGCAAATTTTCAAGCTTATTTGCAATTGATTCGGACTGCGCCTCAGTTTTCTTGCCAGTTTTATTGCTTTCCTTTCTCGCCTCGGTTACTCGGTACGTCTCCGCATATTCATCCTGAAGAGTCTTGATGCGTTTCGGATCTGTAACCCCAGCGTCGGCAGCATCATACTGAGCCTGAAGCCTTGCCCTTGCTTCCCCTTCGAGTTTAGCGAGCGCTAGCCTGCGTTCAGAATTTTTTACCAACTTTGATGTTGCGGCATCATCGCCGCTAGTTGGTGTCTTGAATCCTTGGTTGTTCTTGGCATCATTTGCTGCTTTAGCTCTTATATGAGCAATTTCACCTTCGACCTGCTTTAACTGAACGGCGGCCTGCGCACGGCGAGCCTGGAATACTGAGTCTGTCTCATACCAGCGCTGACCATCTTTAAGCTCGGAGTTTAATTCTTGCTGTAGCTTGATAAGCTTCGGCATTCTGGAAGCATCACCGACATTTTTATTGTAGTAATTAAGATTATCAGCAACACTTTGCATCAACCCCGCCAGGGTCGAGGTTAAGCCAATCGCCTGATTGATGTCGTTAATGGCGTTTTTAAATGCTACGTCCAGACTATTTTTCGCCCTGTCGATATTGACAGGCATCTTGTCGAACTCTTCGTTAACAGACTTGGATTGTTTTTGAATAGCGTTAAGGGCATCTTCAGCCGTTAACTTGCCCTCCAGCATTCTCTTGCGGAGATCGCCAATCGATATTCCAAGTCCAGACGCAATCTGGCGAGCAAGCTCTGGCATTTGCTCAAGGATGGTGTTGAACTCCTCAGCCCGGAGAGTGCCGCCGGCGATTGACTGCCCGAACTGGCGAAGTGCGCTAGCCATTTCCTCAGAGGATGAACCGCCTATGGTGCCTATCTTTTGAAGCGTAGAAGTAAGAGCAAGGATCTGGGAGTTTGTTGCACCTGCGCTTTTTAATGCTGTGGTTAGTGATTCCCACAAACGCTCTGTTTCAGAAAGGCTGTTACCTGTTTGTGATGCAATAGCTGAAAGAGCTGACATAGTCTCTTTCGCTGTATCAATACTTGGGCTGAGCCTGGTGATCCTGGCCTGCAAGGTAGCCATCTCATCACCAATCGCAATCAGCCTTTTGGCCGTCTCGATGGTGAAAGCTGCGGCAATCGCCACTCCTACTTTATTAAGCGCTCCCTCAAAGCGGCTAACCGACCCGGATGCTCGGTCGAAATTGGAGCCCATTTTATCAAGCCGATCGTTTACTTTACGCTGTGCTTCAATAAGCTCTGCTACGTCCATTTGGACTTGATAAACAATATTCCCAACCTGTTCACTGTTGGCCATGCTTTTCTCCGGGCATAAAAAAAACCCGCCGGGGCGGGTTTTAATGTTCAAGTGTTTATTACTTACATCTATTTGGAATGTCTTTTTCTGCAATCTCACCTTGCTTTGTGAGATCGTAAATTGTCGGATCGTCTATAGAAATCTGGCTTGCCTTTTCAACCACAGGGGCAATAAATACCAATGAGGCTTTATTATCACCTTTGGTCACTTCAGCCTTGCCGCATACGTTTCCAAATCTGGCGTACACTGTGTCTCTGTCGTCAGGGAAGAAATTAACTTCCTTTAATGAAACGACTTTTACGTTTTTTGGAAAGAAACCGCTTTCTGCTCTTTGTTTCACAGCATTGACAATTTCTGCATCAGTAGCCGCCATAACACAAGGTGCAGCGAGCAGCGTTCCCAATAAAATTAATGTACGCATCTTTCTATTCCCCATTGGTAAAAGTGGAAACATCGTAACCAGGAATAGCACAGTTGCAACGGAAAAGGATGATTTATTGTTCTCAGGGTATCGTTGTATAGAAGGTCGGTTACTTCTTTTTCGCATTCTCGCGTCGAACTGCCTGTTTAGCCAGATATTCGTCGGCGATGCTGTCGTACTCTTCGCGAGTGAACCCTTTCTGCTCAGGGTATTTCGCCGCTAGCAGCATCTGAAATTCGGTCATAGTTAGCTTGGACGCTTCATCACGACTCATGCCAAAGTGGCTACGCGCCGCGCTGATGTAGTCGAAGGCTTTAAATTCAGTGGTTCGCTCGCCTGTTTCGTGGCGCTGCAACTGGCGAACCTTTGCTTTGCCAACGATACCGTGCTGCATGAGGTGCTGAGCCAGCACGATGATGTCGTTCTTCGGCATCTTTCCAGGTCGGTATACAACGCAATGTCGCCACCCTTTCCATTCGCCGATCATGGACGTCAAGTCTTCATCGCAGCACGCCTGTAACACCTGCATGCACGTGGATAAAAGCTTCTCAGCGGCACGGTTGAAAGAGGGGGATAACCATTCAGGAAATCGTCCAAAAGTGCTCGCGCACGCTTCAGTGAGCTGAGAAACCTCAATGCCGTGGATGATGGCGTACGCCTGCACAATCTCTTCCGGAGTGCCGATCCTCGTCATGGCCTCAAATGAAGGTCGGAGCAGGTAATCTTTTCCGCCTTCGCGACTGTCGCTGACGGAGATTTCGCCAATATCGGTTAAAACGGTCATAGTCATTCCAGTAAACGGTCATTATCAAGGGCAGCACGCCGCCCTTTGGAATGTCCGTTAGGTGACGGTAACCGTATGCACGGCCACAAAGTTGCCGTCTTCGGTGTTGATGATGATCTGCGCGCTGCCGGTGGCGACACGCGTCACGGTAACGGTGTTGCCGGAGGCGGTGGCAGTTGCTTTGGTCGCGTCGGTAGTCGCTACAGTGAAATCTTTGTTGGTAGCGCCAGTTGGTGCGATATTCACAGTGAAGGTGCTGGTGCCGCCCGCCGTGCCGGTGCTGGTTGCCGGGGTTACCGTCACGCCAGTCACCGCTACTGCGGTCAGTTCGTTAACTTCGATGGTACTCGCGTCGCCGACTTTGAACTCAGTTGAAAAAGTTACGATGTCGTTGGTTGCACCGTCAGAGCTCAGGGCATTAACGGTCATATAGCCGACAAACTCAACCGGGCCGTAATCCATACGCACCCAAATGCCTGGCTGCTTTTTCGCCTTAAGCTGTGCAGCAAAATACGTGATGAACTTTCCGATACCGTACTGGTCAAGCTTGTCCTTTTTACGGACCTCACCTTCGAAACTAATCGTGAAATCGCTGTTGGTGATGATGGTTTCGACATAGCCGCCGCCGTCATCCGCATCAGATGTAACCGAGTTTGGGTTGAAGTCGAAGCCCTTTGATGTTCCAGCAGCCAGAGATTTCCACTCTGATTCTTCAGGTTTAACATCAGGGCAGCCGTCAGCGACCTCCAGCACGATCGCACCGCCGAACAGGCGCTCGTTCGAGTTAGGGCAGTCAGCCATGTGAAACTCCTCTTTGACGTATAAAAGAAAACCCGCCTGAGCGGGTTATTTGGTTGGGAATGGCTAGTCGCCAAACGTGCAGGCAAATTGCAATCGGAAGACTATTCGCCCTTCTTCTGTGAGCACCGGCGCGGGAATTGCGCCCATGTTCTGGATGTAGCCGACACATTCGTCAGCCATGGGGTTGGCCTGGACATAATCAATGATTGACTGAGCCGCCGTTGCCGCCGCCTGGTTTTTGTCCTTTGCACCAATCACATCGACCAGGACATAATTATCGTTCCCGAGGTCGTTTCTGATGGGGGTTCCGCCATTTGGTCTGAACACCATAATCGCTTTCGAAAGGTCATTCGGGTCATTGAAATTAAGAAGCTGAACCAGGAAACCGTTAGTAAGCCCGGCATCGCCGAACATGTTCCTGACTCGCTGATACATAGGAGGATTCATAGAGACATTTCCTTGGCGATCACAGCATCAATCTGTCGCTGCGTGTCTTCAAACCCTTTGGTTAAAAACTCCTTCCTGGCCGTCGCCCGGCGGAAGTTCTGGGGTACGCTTTGGTCATGGACGTATGCAGCATAGTTAGCTGAATAGCCAACCCGGCCCGTCACGCGATTGCCATTTACAGTAATCTCGCGGAACTGGCTATTTATGAGGGTTGATGTATCGATCGGGGTATAGAGCGCAGCCTGAGATCCGCCGATAATCAAAGTTGATTGCATGGCTCTGACGACCTTTCTCCCCTGAATATCACCTACCAGAGCATTAAGGTTTTTCTTCGCCTGGCTGATACCCTTCACTTTTATGCCCATGGCTACACTCCCGTCAGGATGGCGTAATCACCCGCCTCTCGCCCGAACGTGTCGGCGTAACGGATAACCTGCCGCACCTCGTCGGCACCGGCCACAACCGGGTCGGATTCGGTAGACACGCCAATCAACAGGTAATCACCCGCGGCCGCCAGCGTAAACTCCGTCCAGACGATGTTCTTAACGACGATTTCAGATCCCAGGCTGGCTAACTTCTTGCTGAGCCCACCTTCGTAATCACAGAGGATTTGCTCAGGTTCGGCATAACCAAGCGGATCGCCGTATTCGTCATTGCCTTCCAGCTTTCGCCAGATTGTCGCCGTGGCGGTGTAGCTCCAGTTCGCTACCGATGACATCAGCCCTCCTTCCAGCGCAGCACCTTCGCGCCAGTCGCCCGGATGCGCGGGCAGTTGATGAACCACTCGCCGTCCGACTTCACGTATCCGGTAGTCTCCCGCCCGGTGTCGGTCATCACCCAGACGCGGACGAATGAACGCGGCAGGCCGTGCTTAACTGATTTGTACGTCATCAGCAGCCCCCGACCACCATGAATAAGCCGACGCTGTTACCGGCGCTGATCGGCAGTTCACCAGTGCAACCGCTGGTATCGAGCCGGGCCAGCGAGTCGCGCAGCCAGGTAATGCTGTCGTCACCATATTCAAACGAGCGGGACGCGCCAGACGGCGCCCCCTGCGATTTGATGCGTCGAGCCCCGGACGACGTAGCCATAAGCGCGGCGGCGTACATCAGGATCAGCTTCGCGGTGCAGTCGTCATACCCAGCGCCATCGAGGCAAGGGATAATCTTATTCACCACGCAGAGGATCGGATCCAGCAGCGCGCCCGGGATGGAGTAACCCAATTCACCGAGGAACGCCTGCACGTCTGCCGCTGTGATTGGGTCAGCCATGGTTATTTCGCCTTCTTGATTGCTTCCGCCAGTGCTGCTTCGGCATCGTCGGCGCGTTTTGTTTCTGCTGCCAGTGCGTCAGCATGAGCCTTGTCTTTAGCTTCACCATCGGCGATTAGCTTTTGGTTCTGCTCCAGTGCGTCGGCGAGTTGCTTTTGAATGGCCGTCAGATCTGTCGCAGGAGCTGAAGGAGTAGCCACTTCGAAGGTAAGCTTCTCGCCTTTCTTCTTGTCGGTCTCCTTCGCCTTGCCAGTGCTGATCCAGCGCTCAGCTGTTGCATCGTCCACATCCACCACTGAACCAACCTCCAGCTTGCGGAGGTTGGCACCGGCGTGCAGGTTGCTTGCCACGATTTCTACCAGTGCCATGATTTGTCCTTAGCTTGATGCGTGAATTACGGAGTATTTGTTGTTGATGTCCTGCTTGACCATCAACCCCATTGCACCCCATGTGCGCCAGATGTAGTCGCTGTTGTACTCAGGACGCGGAGATGCAACGGTACCGATAGCCTGGCCGACGATTGGAGCAATGACGCCAGCAGACAGCGGAACGATGACGATTTCGTTACCTGACAGTTGGCTGTCTTCTTTAATCGCCGCAACGCCGGTCAGCTTCAGGATTTCATCCATGATCGTTCCGGACTGGAAGTTGTCGGAGAAGTAGCGTTCCAGGTTGGAGATGATTTCGCCGGATACATACCAGGTCTGCTCTGCATACTGGTTGTTTACGCGACGCATCTGATCACGAAGCGCGATTGCCCCGGCGCGGATAGCCTGAGACGTTGCTGTGCCAGAGGTGAAATCGATGTTAAGGCCGGAAGCCCCAAGGTCGATCTGTGCTACACGCTCATCGTCACGCAGCCCTTTCCAGGTCAGGCCGTCGAATACTGCAAAGTTACCAGCCTTATCGCGGAAGCCGTTGAAAATGTAGTCAACGTAACGACGCTGTACATCTTCTACAGAACCACGCTGAGCATCCGACTGCGACTGCAATGCCTGCGGGCTGTTGAAGATTGGATCACGCCATTCGAACTTAAAGCCCGAGTCGTGAATAGGTACCATGGTGCCATCGAAGGAATAGCTGCGTGCATCCAGCGCCGCACCAACCTGACCGGACATGGAAGTATGAGCCCAGCCGCGGCCACCGGTACGAGCGTAATCGTAACGAGACTGCTCAATTCGCACGGAGCGAGAGAGCGGCATCAGATCGTTCAGTAGGGTGAATTCGGTATTTGGCTCGAACTGCTGAAGCACAGTTGTGTCGAAAGCGCGATACAGGCGGCGGATATCGTCAACTGCGTTCACCGCGTCGAGATAAGGGGCGTTTTCTGCATCACCACGGAACTGAGTGCGCGCCAGAAAATCAGCTGCTGCCTGAGCACTGGCGTTTCGCTCAAGTTCGAGAGCGCGCCATTGCGCCTGGTTTACCGCGAGGTTACCGGTCTTCTCGCCGATAGACTTGGAGAATACAAACATTCAGTGCTCCTTATTTGAACACAACGCGAATCAGATCGCCCGCCACCGCAGTGACTGCTTTATCTTCTTCGACATAAGCGAATACGGCGGCATCATCTACAACCGCAGTGATCTGACCGTTGGCTACTGCAACCGGCTGGCCTTTGGTGTAAGTGCCCGCTGCTGCTCGCACATTTAGGAACATGCCAGGCAGCGGATGAATACCAACAACCAATTCATTGGCTGGGATTGCGTCATCAACACTCAGGCAGCGCAGGTAGTCTTTGTTTGCCACATACTTGATGGCGGATTCTGCCCCGACCACAGAGGCCGTGAACTTGTCAGCAGTACTGAAGAAGCCAACTGTACCAGGCAGAGTCGATGCAGCCGCCCCGCCTTCACGGTTAAGCAGCGGATTAGGGAACACGCCGCCGGCGTGGATAATATGCTTTCCGTCTTTAGCCATTTTTTACTCCGGCATTTCGCTGACTGATTGGGTGTTGGTTGCCTGATGGCGGAATGCACCGTTCAGGCCGAAAGATGTCTGGCACTTGGCGTACATGGCGTCGAGCGCCTTACCGTCCAGATCCGCGACTTCGTCGTCGCTCATGTTCATCGCCAGCTTCACAGCCGCGCGCTTTTCGCCTTTCTCTTTATCGGCGTTAGCGCTCAGGCTGTTGAAAACGACGTCCACGCGATCGGCGAGTTTCTGCGCCCACGCTGGCATCTCTTCGTTATTGGCGGCCTGCTCTTTTTTCTTGGGCTTGCCGGTTTCCGGGTCGATTTCTTCATCGCCTTTTTTCTTGGCGATGGCTTCTTCGGCCTTCATCTGGTTGTATGCGTCCATCAGCTCGGCGTCGGACTTGCCTTCAGTCGGCTTACCAGCGGCTTGCAGCGCATTGATAATCAGTTCTTTCATCGGATCGTTCTCTCCGTTGGTTTTAATCTCGTACTCAGGTTGTTTGCGCACGACTTCTACAGGTTCGCCGACGAATTGGGACTTGCCGTCATCGTCGATGATGTACTTCTGTTTGAAATAACGGGAATCATCCCGGTATACGAAGGTGTCAGGCCATACCGACTCTGGCCAAAGCCAGTTGTCATCAGATCGACCCTCTCGCAGCTTTTCACTGATTGCGCGCTGGATGTCGTCGAAGGAAAAGTTGGAGGCGTTGGTGAAGAAAAATTTGGTTTTATTGAGCAGGCCGTCGCGAGTGCAGTCGATACCATCAGCCAGGCGGACAACTTCAATCTGTTGCTCATCACCTTCTGAGTTAACGAAGATGCCCACACCCTCCTCCGGCGTACCGGCGCCGGGCTCATCAAGCAGCACAGCCACATGGTCAAACATCATGTTGGTGGCGATCTCGTTGTACTTTTTGCCCTTCGACTCGCCGTTGGCGGCGATACCGGAATACAGCAGGCCGGTGGAGATATGGATCGGGTCGGAGTTGGTACCGGTCAGCATCTCATCCAGGCGATTAATCAGGCGCTTACCCTTCTCGCTGGATTCGGCGTACTGGCGGTTAACGTACATATCACCCATCACCTTCCCGTCTTTGTGGCTGACGTTCTGTAGCCATGCGCCGACGTGGTACTCGTTCACCGCCCGGACATCGCGCGCCGAAACATGCTTGCCGTCCACTTTCGGGTGGCCCAGCGGCATCGGGTTACTCTCGAGCGTGTTGTAGGCCTTTTCGATTTCTGCTGCCGGGTACAACTTCCGGTTCATCACGATATCGTCCACGACAGGCGTAATGCCGCGAACCACGATATGTGGCTTGCCGTCGATGGTTTCAGTGGTGATGTTTGAAGCGGAGTTGACTACGGTCAGCACGTTAACGCGGTTGCGTTTCATGCTGGGTCCTCGTTGGTGGATTTCAGGCAATAAAAAAGGCCGCCGGAGCGACCTTTATTAAAAGTGAGTATTATTTATTTTCTACGGCTTTTTGGATTGCTGACGCAAGACTTTCTATTTGTCCCGAGACGGCCTCAAGATGCTCGCCTGTGCGGCAATATACAGAGGCTGTTGGAGCAACTACGGATGCCTTTGCAATTTCCAAAGCTGCCCTGACCGCTATTAAGCGATTCAACTTGATCGTTGCCTCATCATTGTCATAAATATTATAACCTTCGAGCATTTTCCCTTCCTCATCGTTTGGCAAAAGTCGAGATTATCAACACCCGGTCACTAAATCATTGATCAAGTCGCAAAAATTCTACAAAGATTTTGACCAATTTTTCCTCTCTGTAGCCAGCTTATCCGCCAGACCTTGATTGAATATGCTGCCGTCATCGTTGAGCAGCACCGGGATCTGGCCGCAGTAGCAATGATATTTGTTCCCATCAATCGCATACCAATCGCGTACCGCTTGCACAGTCCTGACCTTTCCATGCCAGAACGCGTGAGTTTGCCTGGTTGTGGGCTTTAACGCAGAAAGATGGAGAAGGCCAGTATTTAGGCCCAGCCTTTCGGCTGCCCAGTCCGTTTCGTTCCATTGCGCCTGCCGCAGCGCGCCGACCTGCTCAGTCTGAGCGATGGTTTTGGCCTTCGACATCGACACATCGAGGCGCTTACTGATTACGCTGGCTGTCTCGCGAGGATTCACGCCGCGCGCTACTGCATCGGTGATGATGTTGGTCAGGTCGCCGCGGGCAGTGTCGCTGATGACCTTCCAGTCACTGAACGTTGTCAGCCTGGCCGCCGCAATCTGGTTCAGGTAGCCCGGGCTGCTTAAAAGCTGCTGTAGCGTCGTCTGGCTGGCGTACACCTGCGACTGAACCGACAGGTTGGTGAAGGCGTTTAGCGTGCCGCGGTCATATTCCGCAATGACGTAGTCCATCGCCCACAGGTTCTGACTGCCGCCTTCAAGAAGCTCATCATCCAGAATCGACTGCACCACCTGGAGCAGGTCGGCCAGTTCAGCAGCTGTCATGTCATAGATGAACTTACCGGCATTGACCTGATACAGCGAAGGCTCTGCACCTTCGTTGTTGCACATCATCCATGACCGCTGTGCGTTCGCCTCTCGCTGCTGTCCTGTCAGCCTTTGGTCAAAGAGTGCCTTCAGCCTGCGCTTAATGTTCAGATACCGATCTTCGATAACGTTGAACATCCGACTGACCTGCCGCGATGATTGCGTCGGGTCAGCTTTATTGCGCGGTACGATTGGCGTCCCGATTCTGGTTTGCGCTGTCATCATCATCTGTCAGCGGATCCTTATCGGTTTGCTTTACATCAGGGTTAGGTGGCGACACGACCTTGCGAGGCTCCAGCTCACCGACTGCGCGGATTTCGTTTCATCCACCGCCGGAGTGCCGTATGCC
>OKVI01000738.1_pt1 | contig 17544 bp, 14 predicted proteins | sample 1607001 | NCBI WGS metagenome assembly OKVI01 (sample SAMN03281018, study PRJEB24777) | human gut metagenome | isolation source: fecal sample PR128 from 1 month old male Malay infant, vaginal delivered...
TATGTACTTGGCCTTAACTACCAAACCCTTCTGGCTGTAAGCAGCTACTACAAGGACTATTAATATTTTTCGGAGCGCCACTAAACGTGCACGTACAACGTTTGCGCATCATAAACTGCAAGAAAAACTCCCATTCACCTGAATGGGAGTTTTGTTTTTCTCGGCAGATGCTTTTTTAGAAGCTTTGGGCCAACCAGGTTTTACTCAGCTGGGCAGAGCGAGAGGGCGGCCTCGTCAGCAATAACGGTGCAGTTAGTATGAAGCTGCAGGATAGAGGCTGGGCACTGTGGCGAAACGTTACCGTAGCACATGTCGTAAACAGCTTTAGCCTTGTCCTCACCGCTAGCCACAATCAGAATGCTGCGCGCAAACATGATGGTCTGCGTGCCCATAGTGTAAGCCTGACGAGGGACGTCCTCCATGCGCTCAAACAGGCGGCTGTTTGCCTGAATGGTGCTCTCGGTGAGCTCAACGCAGTGCGTACCCTTGGAGAAATGGTCGTCGGGCTCGTTGAAGCCAATGTGACCGTTGTGACCAATACCAAGAAGCTGCAGGTCAGGATAGCCAGCCTTAGCAACAAGCTGATCGTACTCGGTGCAAGCTGCCTCGACGTCAGGATTAGAGCCGTCGGGCACATGAGTGTTCTCAAGATCAATATTTACCAGGTCAAAGAGGTTTTTGCGCATGAAATAGTGATAGCTCTGAGGATCGTCGTGAGAAAGACCGCGGTACTCGTCAAGGTTATACGTAGAAACCTGCGAGAAGTCCAGGTCTCCCCTCTTGCACCAATCAGCGAGCTGAGCATAGGTGCCAATTGGCGTTGAACCAGTTGCCAGGCCAAGGACGCAATTTGGCTTCAGAATAATTTGTGCAGAAATGACATTTGCAGCTTTTCTGCTCATGTCCTCGTAATCGCGGGTACGAACAATCCTCATGTCTACCTCCAAGACAGAAGTCACAGTTACATTTAGTTTAACATTTGAAGCAAGCAAAAAAGTAACCGGTCGGCGAGAAGAACAAATATCTCGCTAACCGGTTTTGACCTGTTATATGGCGTGTTTCTGTCGCTATTCTGTCGCGATTCTGACGTGAAATTGACGCAAACCTGACAAGAATCTGACAGAGTGGAGGTTATCTGTCCGGAAGGTGACGCGAAGCTGACGCAAACCTGACGAGAATCTGACGCGAAACTGACGCAGGACCTCCGTTGCCTAGCCCAGAATCTGCTTGGAAAGATCTTGCAGAGCGTGGAAACGGTGAGAGATAGCATTCTTCTCGTCAGGCTCAAGCTCTGCCATGGTTTTACCTGGAGCATCTTCTGGCCAGAAAAGCGGATCATAGCCGAAGCCGTTGTGACCCTTTGGCTCGTGGCCAATAACGCCCTCGCAGTCACCCTCTCCTACCAGCACAGATCCGTCTCTATAGACCAGAGCAACCGTGGAGTGGAAGCGAGCAGTGCGGTCCTCATCAGCAACGTTGGCAAGCTCAGCCAAGAGCTTCTGATTGTTTGCAGTATCATTGCCATGCTCGCCAGCATAACGAGCAGAATAGATTCCAGGAGCTCCGTCCAGAGCGTCAACGCAAATGCCGGAGTCGTCTGCAATAGCCGCCACGCAATCTACCTCGTCAAGCGCAGCCATTGCCTTAATCAAAGCGTTATCGCGGAACGTCTGGCCGTTCTCCTCTGGATCAGAGAAATCACCCAGCTGACCGAGCGCTACAAAGCTTATACCAGGCATTACCTTGGAGAGGATAGCTTCAATCTCAACAAGTTTGTGAGCGTTGCCCGTTGCAACTACCACGGTTGTATTTGGATCAAAGGTCACAGCGTTAGAACCCTGATTTTCACTGTTTTGACTCATGGTTACTCCCTAAATCCAGTCACTTGATTTTGCAGGTCAACAAGGTGAGCGATGCCAGCTTGACCAAGGTCAAGTAGCTGATTGAGCTGTTCACGGTCAAACGGACCGCCCTCGCCTGTGCCTTGTAGTTCAATTATCTGTCCAGTTTCTGTTCCCACAAGGTTCATGTCAATGTCCGCATGAGAATCCTCGGGATAATCAAGGTCAAGCAGCGGCTTGCCATTCACATATCCCATAGAAATCGCAGCTACCTGTCCTGTAAGAGGAAGTCTAGGCAAGAGGTCCTTCTCGACAAGTGAGTAGAGTGCGTCATGAAGTGCCACCCAAGCACCGGTGATACTGGCGGTTCTGGTGCCGCCGTCTGCCTGAAGCACGTCGCAATCCAGCGTGATGGTGTACTCACCCAGGCGATTGAGGTCAACAACGGAGCGCAGCGAGCGGCCAATCAGGCGCTCAATCTCCATGGAGCGGCCTTTGCGGTTAGCGCGCTCTCGCTTGGTGCGGCGATTAGTTGATGCAGGTAGCATGGCGTATTCAGCTGTGACCCATCCCGCGCGAGAACTACGTCGCCATGCGGGAACGCTTTCCTCGACGGTAGCGGTGCACATCACGCGCGTGTCGCCAAACGTGACCAGGCACGATCCGTCAGCGTTCTTCATAACGTTGCGCTCAAGGGTGACGGGACGCATCTGGTCCCACGCGCGATTATACGAACGTAAAACTTGCAAAGAAGCATTAGATTGCAGCGTAGAGTCAGATTTCATAGCGTTCCTTTTCACATCTGCATAGAAAAGCAGTTAATTCTTTTTAAAACGACTCTAGTATACCTGTCTGTACACCGCCCTCTGAAACACTTTATTGTTGCTCTTGTTGGTATTACTTTGTTGCTATTTATTGCTATTTGTTGCCACTGCCTTTAACGTAATGACTAAATATGCATTGATAATGCGTTCTTTTTAGCTCCGATATACGTAATAAAGAAATACACTACAAAACCAAAAAGTGTAAGTAATGCAACAGGCCAAATGCTTGGCTCGATGGCAGTTTGGAACATTTCTACGCTCATAAAACGAATAACATTAAGTCCAAAAATTGCATGAATCACGGTAAAAATACCCGGGAACAAAAAATTACACAGTACGCCAGTAAGCAAACTTTTTGAAAGTATTTCTCGAGAAGCCCCTAATTCATACAGCTTGTAATACCTCTCTTTATTGTCTGCAGCAAGCGAAAGCTGTTGAACTGCCAAAATGACGGAAGAAAATACAAGTAACACAACCGCATAAAAAGAACAGGTGAATACAATAACGCCAAAAGGTCCAGAAACATCCGAAGCACTCATATCCTGTGAAGAAATTACCTCAAAAATTTGAGTGCGAAGAACAACAGCAAAGACAAACATGCACATACCTACAGAAGATAGGGCTGCTGAACACGTCATGGCTTTGGAAGCGTTGCGTGCCACACCTTCAGCTTGACGCACAGAAAATGCGTTTAACCCTCGATACCATATACCTGGAATTTTCTTAAGAACGCGTGGAAGTAACACAAGTGTTGAACGGAACACAAAAAATGATCCAAAAATGGCACAGGCACCAAAAGGAATCATGAAACCAATAAAGGCAAACGGAGCCTGAGCGCACACAACATAAACAATTGCCAGCAACAAAACACCTATACATGCATCAAAGATTGCTCGTAAAATTGAAAGTGGTTTTGATGAATCATTTTCTTTTTTTGCAGACATCATCTGCAATAACGTAGACTTCTTTAAAATGCGCTTACTACCCCAGGAGAGCACGAACATCGTTATAAAAAATATTATTGTTGTCACAATGGCACCCAATGGAGAAGCAACAACAACAAATTTCATTGGTAGGGCGTATGACCAGCTTACAATCATTTCTACAAACGGCGAAATAGCAATACCTACTACAATTCCACCAATAAGCGCACTTCCTGAAACCAGAATAGTTTCATATCGCAATATGCTAATGACATCTTTCTTTTCAAGACCCGCAAACTCATATAAAGCAAATTCGGGAAGACGTCGACGAATCAAAAATTTATTTGCGTATGACGTAACATTCAAAAACACCAAAAAAGGCAAAATACCAAATGCTAGGCTGTAATTTGCCTCCGAAACAAAAAGTGAACGGACCGATTCGTCATTCACTAAGGCAAATAAATAATCTCCAGATGCTGCATATGAATACATGAGGCAGGCACCCGTTGCCAATGCAGCAAAATAAACCCCAAAGTCGCTAAGATTACGGCGTACATTTCCAACTACAATTTTTATTAACAAATTCATAGTATATTGCCCTTACTCTATTGGCTTTAACAACATCGTCTTTATATTTATCTGCATTTTTATAATGCGCCACATACCTAATTGATACCATCGAACTAACTTACAAAAAGGTGACGATCTTATAAGAAAAAGAGCGGCCGATAAAAAAACGCGACACCCGAAGGCGCCGCGTGAGGTTCCATGGTGGGCGATGAGAGATTTGAACTCCCGGCCTTGTGCGTGTAAAGCACCTGCGCTAGCCGCTGCGCCAATCGCCCGTGACTGTAGAAGTTTATCACAGCTTCCACAATTCTTAAACAGCAATTATGAATTCACAGGTTTCATTTGTTCAACTTCAGCACGCACTGCCACGCCATCCAGCTTGGCAAGTGGTGTTTCTGTTTGTTTTGCCAGAGCACATGCACTACCCATAGCGTCGCCCATATCAGTGACCGTTGGGATAATGCGAACGCTTGCCTGCATCAAAAATGTTGTAGAGATACAGCGGCCAATAACACCCAGGTTATTGATGTGTTTGGTGACCATCGATCGGAACGGAATCTCGTAATAGTCACCCTGCTTGTAGGTGTTCTTGTGGAAGAGGCCGCCCTTATTGGAATGGACGTCAATGTACCAATCGCCGCGAACAAGGCCGTCATCAAATCGAGCCTGGTTGACGTAGTCTTCTTCGGTCAGCATGGTCTGGCCTTCAACACGCCAGCTTTCACGAACGCCCAACAGCGAAGCCTGCTCCATAAGGTAGCTTTGCTCAAATCCAGGCATCATGCGCTGCAAAAACGTAACTAGTCGGCGAATGCGAGCGTGTGCCTCAACTGTTGCGTTAGAACGCGCAGCTCCCGAGGTGTTTGTACGCATGCTTGCAATATGCGGACAGTTCAGCGCCATGCAACCAGGCTTTCCAGGAAGCGAGAAGATCTGGTAATAGCGCAGGTCCTCTTCTTCAAGAATGCCTGCTTCAATTCCCTCACGAAACTTTGGCTCCAGCTTAAAATTCTTTCCTGCGACCATCGCGGACTCAAAGAAATATCCTTCGACCAATGGCGAGAAGTGATCATCAAGTGAGAGAACATAGTCTCTATAGCGCTCCACATCAATGCCGCCCATGGTAAAACGCAAGCTACAAACCTGGTTAACGCCATCCTCATCACCAGCTGCAACTGGTACACCAGCAGCTCTGGACAAGACTGCGTCACCCGATGCGTCAATCCACGTTTGAGCAGCCACTGCAATCAAACCTTCTGTTGAGGCAAGAATAGCGTGTGTAATGCTTTTCTCGTCATCAGCATCAGATAGAACCGCAGCTACAAGAGACGTGTCATAGAGGATTTGTCCACCTTTAGTGGTGTAGAGCTGCTCATACACTTCTCCCAAACGCTCAGGAGCAAACCAGATCATGGTTGTGTAATCGTCGCGCGTAGCGTCACCTGAAGCCAAGAGCTGCTGCTCGATGGCAGAAAGAACTGGCAGATGACGCACATATGACGGCATCATAGGGCACACAAGCGCTCGTGTAGCAGATCCTCCAAGCAAATTTGATTTATCCACAATAAGCGTGGAGAGGCCCTCATTAACGCAACGGATTCCGCAGGCAGAGCCAGAAACACCGCCGCCAATGATGACTACATCAAAGCTTCCAACAACAGGAATCTGCAGGTTGTTCCAGGTAATCTCTTTATAACTCATTGTCTCCTCCTGTGTGAGAGCTGTTGTGTAGTAAAGCGTAGTAGGTGTTGGTGAATGCATGTGCTGCAATTTCAGACAGTGCGTGAATATCCGTTTTTCCCAATTTGAAAGGGCCAATAGTAAACAATGGAACGGTATATTCTTTGCTGGTTAATCCAAGACGAGTTGTCTCCAACACGTGAAAAAACTCATGCATCAAAATAAGATTATGAGCGTCATGCAGCTCAAGTTGATTTTGCTTTGCCCATAGCGCACACGACTGCTCATAGAGCGTGATTTCTTTTGTGCCAGAAACATAATCACTGAAGTAGCGCTGGTTACCATACACGCAATCAATATCTTTTTTGATAATAGTCAAACCTGCGTCTTTGCAGATCTGAAAAAAGTCACTTTGACCGTTTGATTCTTCAAACACCATATGCGCAGCAGACTCACCTTTTGACCAAGCTAAATCAATCACGCGCTCTTTATCCTCTTCAGGAATACGAGCAACAGAGCGATCCCACAGGAGCTCTTTACGTGCAAGCTCACGAGTTGGGAACGGAAACCGTGAAGCAGAGTCAGAAATAGACTCCGCTTCAAGGTTCACCGATTTTCTCGCCAAAGTGTCATCTGCGTTCTGCATGTGAGTTTAATCGCCCAAACGAAGAGTAGCGGCAATAATAACAGGCTCGTCAGATGGGTAGCCGCCCAACTCCACTGCTGCAAGGCTCAAGATCTGTTCAAGTGAAGTCATTCCAGACAAGTCGATGATTCGCTTACCAACTACCACATAGACGTTTGGCAGATTGGCTCCGCCATCGTTATATACGGTCAAGTCCTCTACCAGGGCTGTTACACCCTTGCGCCATGAGCTAATGGTCTCTTGAAGTACCTCAGCGTTTGGACGCTGCAACCTAATTACGCCCTCAGAATCAATAAGACGAAGTGCCGTACGCTTTTTGGTGAGAAGACCAAAGAGCTTCTTTTCTGTAGTGGTTGCAGTGTAGGCAAAGAGCTCGGATGAGTGAGCAACCTCAGAAACGTTTGCTGCGCCCTCGCCAAGATTCTCTACCACAAGTTTCTTAAGCTCATCTGCGCTCAGGCGTGTGGCGTTAACATCTTTACTACGCAACTCAGTAGCACCAACGGCAATTGCACGGACAACGTGGCGCTGCGTATCCACCTCAACGGTAACCTCAACGGTTCCAGGAGCTGCACCCATCTTGATAGCACGGGCCTCTGCCTCACGTCTGACACTCACAATGTCATCGTCTGTTGGGTTGGTAACGCTGCGCTCAACCATATCGCGAACCATTGCAAGAGCAACACCAATGGTAGAGATAACAGGGGCATTCTTAGCAATGCGGAACGAGTGATCCATGGTCTTTGCCAAGTGTGGCACAACCGTAGAAGCTCCGCCGCCACCGCCGACGTAAACAGTTGTGCGAGGATCCATGCCATAGTCTTTCATAAGCTGTTCTGCCACAGCACCGTTCTTCTTTGCGGCAAATGCAAGGACCTGAGCTGCTGCTTCTTCAACGCTCATGCCCATATTCTCTGCAAGAGGAGCCCATGCTGCACGAGCAGCTTCAACAGAACCGCGAGCGTAATCGCCCTCGGGTACAAAGCCCGCAATATTTGCAGCGCCAGCCATGGTCAAACAGACGCGAAGACCGCCATCACACTTAATAGCTGCATATTCAGGGTCTCCATCCATAGGACGAACAGCAACTAGACGAGGGTTCACAATCTTTTCTGCATCGGTGTAAACCTCGTAATCCAAGTTGGCAATGTGAGCAGAACGAGGTCCCACATCAACGGCCTTACCATCAGAAATCTGCACCATAGAGCCGCCGCCAATACCAACGGTTCTAACATCCAATGACGAGAGGTACGTCTTGTGGCCGCCAACTTCTGCATACTTGACCATAACCTTGCCGTCTTTAACGCAAGAAATATCGGTAGAAGTGCCACCAACCTCAAAGAACAAGCCATCAGTGAGCTTCTCGTACATCAAAGCACCAGCTACGCCTGCTGCAGGACCAGAAAGAATGGTCAGGATGGGGCGATGACGAACCTCGTCAACGGTCATTACGCCACCATCGCAACGCATGACCATAAGTGGTGACTCAATACCGGCCTCGCGAATACTCTTGTCGGTCATATTTGCAGCTTCAAGCATCTTAGGCATGATGGAAGCGTTAACAACTGCGGTACGAGTACGAATAGCCAGGCCATAAAGCTTGGAAATGTCATTTGTAGCCGTAGCAGGAACTTCTCTCTCAGAGCATTCTGCAATTACGGCGTTCTCGTTAGTTGGATCGTCTACGCTAAATGCTTCGGCTGCAACATAAGAAGTTGAACCTTCCGAGAAAAGCTGTTCAATTGCGCTCTTAATACCAGCTTCTACGTCGGAGGATGTGTCTACAAAAGCATTTTTGGTACGCAGGAATTTACCGGCAGCAAGTTCAATATCGCCAACGTTAGTATCACTTTTGCTCTTAGCTCCCTGAAGGCCGCTGCCAAGCGTTACGATACCAACCTGTGCAACATCACCCTCAAGCAGGGCGTTTGTTGCTTGAGTAGTACCGTGAGCAATAAAGACAACATCTTCAGGCTTAATGTTGTGCTGCTCCATAACACCATGAAGCACCTGCACAATACCTGCTGCGACACCCGCTTCAGCGGTGTGTGTGGTAGGTGTTTTAACCGTGCCGATAATTTCGTACGTATCATTGTCGATGGCAACAGCATCAGTAAATGTTCCGCCAACGTCGATTCCAATACGAACTTTCACGTTTCCTCCTTGATTTACAGCAATCTATCAGCTGCAAAGATAAAACGAGGCGAGAAGCCCACAACAAGAGGGTCTTCTCGCCCCAAGGTCAGAACTTAGAAGTACAGAACACCAGACAGAATTACACCAACGATGGAAACTGCCCAGAGGTAAGGAAGCATCTTACGAGTAACGGTGTTGACGTCAACCTCGCAGAAGTTTGCAGTCCAAACGTTCTGAGTGTTGGTTGGGTCGCCACCAGCCTGGATGCGCTCTGCAGACAGGAATGCACCCATGACAGCAAGAGGATTCAAGGTGTTCAGGCCAATGATAAGAGCTGCGATACCAGAACCAAGACCAAACATGTTCATAGGTCCACGATACAGAGCCAATGGCGAGAGGACCGCAAAGAAGATGATGTATGCAACAAGGTTCTGAGGCATGATGCCAAGCAGGAATGGGTTAAGAACTGCCTTAACCGTTGGGTTGGTAACTGCAAGGTAAAGGATACCAATGCCAACCATCAGGATAATTGCAGGGCCAGCGTCTGTTATACCGTCATAGCAAGTTTTTGCAAGAAGATTCATTGCCTTGCTAAAGCTCTTAGAGGTGAACAGCAGGCACCACAGAATACCAACAGTAAATGCTGGGGTAACAGGAACCTTCAAGAAAGCAACAAGCACAATAGGAATGAGTGGAGTCAGCATTGCAAGACCACCAGCAACGCCGGTGAGCTGCTTGGAGTTGCTCTGCTCAGCAACTGGAGCGCTGAAGGCAAACTTAATGCCATTACGCTTGAACTCAACAACAATCATGATCAAAGTTGCAATACCAGTTGCAACAGCCAGATAAACCTCAAAACCCTGAACCTGAGCAATGTCTAGGTTGAAGAGCTTAGCGAAGGTTGTCCAGTTGGCAATATTGAGTGCCAGACCAGTGGTAAAGGACATCAAGAAGATACATGCTGCACTAGCTGCGGGAACACCAACAGAAATCAAAATTGGCAGAACAATTGAGCCAACCATGATGATGGATCCCAAGCCAGAAAGTGTCGTGAAGAGGACAGCCACTGCGATAGACATAATCAAGGTGATTACCAGGGGCTTATCGCCACCAAGCTCTGCACTCTTCTTGATGATTGTCTCGGTAACACCAGTTTTGTTCATAAGCTGACCCAACCATGCACCAAAAATAACAGCCATGATTGCGGCACCCATGCGAACGGTACCAGCCTCAAATACTGATGTCAGCCAGCCAATTTCTTTTCCGTCACCATCTTTTCCAAACATTGGAACGCCTGCGATGACACAAATCAAAATGGCCATCAGTGGCAGGGCAAGCAGAGTTGGGATCTTCTTGGTCATCATCAATGCAGCTACAGCCACAAAGACCAAGAGGATCAAAATACCCTGAACCATGTTTCCTCCTTAGGAACACATTGTTTGATAGCAAGTGCAGCTATCTCTCCTTCAAACAACCTACACGTACTTCTATAGGTGCATAAGCACCATGTTGACGACTTTGATGAGCAGACAAAGTCGAGAAACACCTTTGTTCCAGCGCAGCACATAGCGTACTACTTCCCCGCAAGTACCTTGCTGATTTCTTACGCAAGCCTTACCGATTTCTTGCACATGACCTGCGTAAGTCTTACCAAATACCTACGCCGAACTTACTGGATGCCAGCCAGAAACAAGTACTTGTTTCCAAAGCTGGACAGTTTCTGGACAAAGACACGCAAATCTTAAAGCAGAAACAGCATCTCTCAGTAAGTTTCTTGAAGTCATTCTTGTTACGATCAGTTTTGGAAATTCGTCAAACTGAGCAAATTTTTGCACCAAAAGCGCAGGAGTAGACAGCGCCTTATTCAGCGCATCCGTCTTAAGCAAAGAGGTGGAAGTATCTTCTTCAGGTACAGATACAACTACAGCCTCAACAGAAAAAAGACTCTGAACAGCGCTTATAAGATTCATTAATGCATCAAGTTGCAGACCATCTGAGGTAACAAGCTGCTGAGTAATATCTGCATTTAGGCCCTCTTTCATTGGAAGAGGGGTGTTATCGCAAACAACTTGAGCCACGACTCGCGGTCCAAATGAAAGATGCAAGTACGAAGAAACGTCCTCAATGTTGTCCGTACTCTCAACATGAGAAAGCGCAAAGTCACTCTGTTCAAACTGCTTCACCACTACCCTGAAAGTACTCTTTAACGCTTGTACCAGAGAAATTGTTGCCGAATCATGGCCCGTTGAATACATGACGGAAAGCTCTGATTCCAGCACATCACCTTCAAGCAAAACTCCAATTCCCTTAAGAATTGCGTCATCAACAATCAGCTCAGTAAAAGCAGCTTCAATCCCCTCAAGAAGGGTTTCTCCCGAAGGAGTTTCTTCTGATAGCGTGATGCGAGCATGCTCGTTAAGAGTCATGTCTACAAGAATAAGTTCCTGACTCTGGCGAGAAACTCTGACGAGTCCCAAGAGACCAAATTCTGGAGCAAGTTGCAGAAGTGTCTTTGATCTACCTGCAGTTACCACGCGTTCTGAACTTTCTTCAACCATTTTTGACTGAAGCAAGTCTTGGACAATAGTAGTAACGGTACTGGGAGAAAGAGATAATTCACGCGCCAATTCAACACGAGACAGAGCGTTTTTCTCACACAGTGCTTGAATAACAGCGCGTTTATTGGAATATGCAATATCTTTAGTGCTGACAATTGACATACGTGTCCCCTCCTCTCCATTTCTGCCTGTACTACCTTATTTCGACTCTCGAAATAAGTCCATCAAACTGAGAAAGGAACGGGGCTAACGGTATGAAATTATCGCCAAATGGTCATGCTGAACAATTTTGAAAACAGCGCCGAATCTTTACGCCAACTCTTCCAGAATTCGACGCATTTCTTTCTGGACACCCTGCTCAGTGTTAGGAGCAATGACCTTGGTGGCAATTGTCTTGAGCGCGTAGCGAGCGTTGTCCATAACGTAAGCAGTACCTGCGTAGCGAAGCATGGCATAGTCATTCATAGAGTCACCAAAAACAGCAATCTCATCGCGAGAAATACCATAGTACCTGCGGATCTGCTCAAGTCCCGTAGCCTTGTTCACGCCACGAGGTACCACGTCAATCCACGTCTCGCCAGAAGGCATAAACGAAAGTCTGTCGCCCATCTCGCGCTCAAGAATCATGGCCATGTCCATCGAGCGAGCCCTTGAATCGCAGCAAATAGCAGCCTTGATGATGCTGACGTCAGGTGAAGGTGGATCAAACACGCGCTCGGCGTTAGGCAGGTCTTTGTCAAGCTCGCGCACAAACGAGCTCTGGTCATCCAGCAAATACGTGTGCGTGCGGTCATAAACTACCAGGTGAATGCAGTCAAATTCGGACGTCAACTCAAACAGCTTACGAATAGAAGCTGACGAGAAAACCTCGCGGTCGATGACCTCGTTCTCTACATAGACCTGCGTGCCCAAGGAGGCCACGTAGTCAATCTTGTCTGCAACCGGCTCAAACAACCAGCGCAGCGTATCGTAGCGACGACCGGAGCTTGCGACAAAGTGAACGCCACGTTTGTACAGCTCTTCGATCAGCTCAAATGTCTCTGGCGGAACCTCGGAATTCTGGTCCAGCAGCGTACCGTCCATGTCCGATGCAATGAGTTTAATCATGCTAGTTCTCCATCATAAATCGGGGAGTCTCCCCTGCTTTTGTTGCGCGCACCAGCTCGAGCAGGGCGTGCGCAACGCCGTCATCTGCAGATGCACCGACGTGATGCTTTGCTACCTGCTTGACCTCAGGAATTGCGTTTGCCACCGCCACCGAGTGCGGAACTTGACTTAAAATCTCAACGTCATTCTCGCCGTCTCCAAAAACAAGTACCTCTTCTGGAGAAATGCCTGTTCTTTCCAGGAGCGTCTTAAAGCCAGTCAACTTGGACACGCCCTTAGGCAGCACGTCAAACCACTGAGGAACTACCGACATGGTATACACATCAGGGCAGGCTGCGGCCACTTTCTGGCGACAGCGCTCCATGTCCTCTTCTGTTCCCGGACAAGCAATTGTTGCGGCGACAAAATCGACGTCGTCTGGAACTTGATCAACAATGCCCGAGACAAACACCAGTTTACGCTCGTAATCGGCAAGAATATCTTTGTCCAGCGGGCCGACAACATAGGCCGGGTTAAAAAGGTTAGTTTTCTCTGGATAGCAGACCAAGAACATGTTCTTCTCGTCAGCAAGAGCATCTGCGACGCCCTGCAACGTTTTGTGATCAAAGATGGAGAGCGAGATAGTCTTGCCTTTGTACAGCACGCGCTTGCCCGTGGACATGACGCCCGTTTGCATGCACGCCTCGTCAAGGCTGAAGAGGCGCATCAGCTCAACGTAATCTCGGCCGGTACAAGGGCCAAACGCGATGTCCGTTTCTTCCAGGAGCGTGTGAATAGCCTTGCGCGTGAAGTCCGACACGCGTCTGTTGCCAAAAGGCACCAGCGTGTTATCTATATCAGATAAAACAAGCTTAATCACAAACGTCCCCCGTTACTGCATGCTGCGTAGCTGGGCAAACGCGACGCGCGTCGCAGCCCAAGCGGACGCAGCTCTACGCCGAAGCAGCTTGAGCCGGAAAGCTCCAGGTCGTCACGACTCCAAACTGCGGCGTTGCACTTCTACCTAGTTGAACTATGCGCCAAGACGTCAAAGCGATCAATCTTGAGCAACACTTGGTCTAGTCCAATCATACCCGAGAGACGCACCTTTGACGTGTCCGAAGTCCAAATTAGAAGATCTCTAAATCCCGAACCTCGACGGCCGCCAACCCACTCCATACGCTTAATGTCCTGGTAATTGATGGTAATCTCGTGCCCAAAAAACGGGACCATGACCATCTCATCGTCAAACAGCGAGACTTTGTAGCGGCTCAAGATATACCACGCCATAAACATAACAACCGAGAAGGACGCAAAAAACGCCATAACAATGTCTGGGTTTGGCGTGAACACGTTAACGTAGCAGAGCCAGCCGAGAATAACTGCGATTGCGCTGACAAACGCCATGTCGATAATGAGCGAACGCGTGAGCGAAGCGGGAGTTACGTAGGTATCGTGGTGGCTGTGGCGGCGCTCGGAAATTCCAACGTTACCCGAGTGCTCCAAAATCGCAGCGGTAACGGGTGCCGCAACGACAATTATTCCAAACAACACTGCGAGCATTGCGACCTCCCTTTCCCCACGAAAAAAAAGAACGATGACCCCTCTTAATTATGCTACGCTCCCGTCCACCATTTATTGACAAGGGTGAACGGGAGCGTAGACGGTAGAAATCTAGCTATGAATGGCAAAGTCGCACGTCAAGCGGTTGCGAGCGAGCGGTGACGCGCGGTGCGGGTGCAGGCGCGGCGTGCGGGCGCGGCGTGGCGTGGCGGCACAGGCGCGACGCGGGCAGTGCGGCGCGGGTGCGGGCGCTAGCCGCGAGCGGCGAACTTGGCGACGAGCTTTTCCAGAAGGTCAACGGTGACCTCAAGACTTGGCACGGGAACAAACTCGCGCACGGAGTGAGCATTGTATCCGCCGGTAGCAATGTTAGGGCATGGTAGGCCACGGAACGTGAGCTGAGCGCCGTCGGTACCACCACGAGCAGCAACGGGCTTAGGCTCAATGCCAACCTCGCGATTTGCCTCGAGTGCATAATCAATCAGGAACTCGTAGCCGTCGAACTTCTCGGCCATATTGCGATACTCCTGGTGAATCTCAACACGGACGGTATTCTCGCCATAGCGCTTATTCAAGAACGCGGCAATATCCTGCAGAACCTGCTGGCGGTTAGCAAAAATCTGAGCGTCGTGGTCGCGGACGATGTAGCTGAGCTTGACCTCGGACGCGGAACCCTCGATGGCAATTGGGTGATAGAAGCCCTCGTAGCCCTCGGTGTGCTCAGGGCGCTCGAAGGCGGGGACCATCTGCTGGAACTCGGAAGCCACGGTGATGGCGTTGATCATGACGTCCTTGGCGCTGCCGGGGTGAACCATGACGCCCTTGAAGTAGACGTCGGCGTGAGCTGCGTTGAAGCACTCGTAGTTGAACTCGCCGAGGGCCTCGCCGTCGACGGTGTAGCCGTATGCTGCGCCAAGTTTGTCCAGGTCAAGCAGGCTTGCACCGTGACCGATCTCCTCGTCAGGGACAAACGCAATCTTGAGTGTAGGATGAGCGAGCTCAGGGTTGTCGCCCAGGCGTTTGAGCAGGGCGCAGATCTCAGCCACACCGGCCTTATCGTCAGCGGAAAGCAGTGTGGAGCCGTCGGAACAAATGATGTCCATGCCCACAAAATCCTTGAGGTCAGGGACCTGCTCCTGGGTGGTAGCGATGGTCTTGCCGTTGACGACGCCGGCGACCAGGTCACCGCCCTCATAGTGGACGACGTGCGGCTTGATGCCCGAGGCAGGCGCGTCGATGACGGAGTCCAGGTGCGAGCAAAGCATCAGCGCGGGAGCCGACTCGGCGCCCTTGGATGCGGCGAAGGTGCCGGTGACGTAGGCGTGCTCGTCGACGGTGACGTCGGTGCAGCCCAGCGCCTTGAGCTCTTCGCCCAGGTAGCGAGCCATCTCGTGCTGAGCAGGCGTGGAAGGCGTGACAGTGTCGTTGTCGGGGTTGGACTGGGAGTCAACTTGCACGTAGCGCATGAAGCGCTCGGCGACATCGGGGAGCTGGTTAGGCGTGGTTTCAGGCATAGGTATCCTTTCTGGTTCGGGCAAGGCCGGCGCGGAGCGGGCGCGTGGGCGGGCAGCGCGGGCGCGGGTGCGTAGGCGCGAGCGTCGGCTCGAGCGAGACCGTCGTCGTTGAATGTTGTATGCATTTACTGTACCGCAACTCAAAAAGAATTAAACCTACCTGCACGAACTTTGCGCGCACATGCCATAATAATTGCAAGAAATGCGAAAGACGGAGCGCTATGACAAACGACTTTTGGACGCCACAATTTCACCTCTTCCCACCTCAGGGTTGGATGAATGATCCCAACGGACTTTGTCAGTTTAAGTCCGTCTACCACGCGTTTTACCAGTACACTCCCGAGTGGCCTGCCAACGAGCTCCGCTTTTGGGGACATGCTGTGAGCGAGGATTTGCTGTCTTGGGAGACGCTCCCTATTGCAATTTCTCCAGACGCAGCTTTCGATAAGGACGGTGTGTTTTCGGGTTCGGCCTGGATTGAAACACACGTCGCAGCAGGCGGCTGTGGTCACGACAGTGTGGCGGCCGGCGAGGTCATTCGGCTCTTCTACACCGGCAACGTTATGGACGAAACACACCCAGAAGCCGACGGTATCGACGTCGGTCGAGAAGCCTATGAGGTCATGATAACCTCTGAAGATGGACTGAGTTTCTCGCCAAAGCGCGTTGTTTTGAAGCCGGCCGACTACCCCGATACCTGCACAAACCACGTGCGCGACCCGAAGGTTTGGGAGCAAGACGGGGTTCTCCGCATGCTGTTAGGCACTCGCGAGAGGGACTCTGCAGCTGGTAACGAAAAATCCGCAGATGAACGGCATGATTCGGGAGCGGTTTTGATTTACGACTCCAGTGATTGTGGCAAGTCGTGGACGCTCCACTCGGTTATACGCGGGGCTAATGCTCTGGGTCATCGTGAGGCGTTTGGCTACATGTGGGAATGCCCTTTTTTGGTGCAGCTAGATGACCAGGAGTTTCTATCTGTGTGTCCGCAAGGGCTAAGTGAAGGCGCTAGTACGGAGCCAAGTGCTGGTACGGAGTCAAGCATCGGTGCGTCCAAGGGGTCGCGCTTGAGCGATTCCGCTAACTTGCAAGAAAACACTTCAAGCGAGCCTCTCGACAAATGGCAAAATATCTGGCAGTCGGGCTATTTTCCGCTTCCAGGAAGTCAAAAGCTTATCAATGTTGAAACTGTTTCCACCGATAGCTTTATGCTCTGGGATCATGGTTTTGACTTCTACGCACCTCAAACGTTCGTCGACAATTCTGGCCGAACCATTTTGATTGGATGGATGGGCATCATCGATCCGACTTACCATAGTTATCCTGAAGGCATTAGATTCTGCCACAACCTTACTCTGCCCCGAGAACTTTCGCTGTCTGGTGATGGTGTTATCCTGCAGCGTCCTGTTAAAGAGCTTGATGCTAAGCGACGCGAATGTGTGGAATTTTTTGCCGACACTGTCGTCAAAATAGATCAACTATCTGCAGATATTGAGATTACTGGCATATCCGGAGACGGAACACTTACTCTCAACGACGCGCTTGAGCTTTCTTACTCCAAGGGCATTTTTGCCCTGAAATTCATTGACGAGGACATCGCTGCAGGCAGGACTCAACGCTCTATTAGGCTAAAGGAGCTTTCTGAACTGCGTCTTATTGTTGACGGATCTACCGTGGAGATTTATCTGAATGATGGTCGCGTAGTTTTCTCGACGCGATGGTTCCCTGCATCCGAGCGGGTAACGTTGAGCAGCACTTTTGTTGCTGCTAACTCACGAGCATACAGCCTAATCGCGTAACTCGGTGGATTTGCTTGGCATAGTCTAGCTCCGACACCAAGGGAATACTGTTTGCAGGCACGGATTGAAGCCGTTATGCATGAAATTGCATATTCCGTACGTTTTATAAGCAAAATTTTCACAGGACTCGGAAAATTGCCGTTTTTGGGACCTCAGGCGGTAAAAAATGCGTTTAGTTGGGGATGGAGAAATTTAGTTCAATTTTTTATCTTTATGTTTGCCCAGGAAAGACGAAAATGTTTTAACTATTCCTTTTACTAATTAAGTCAAAATGGCTCATTTTCAAAATGAATACACCAACTAAACGCATTTTTTACCTTTTTGAGCCTTGAATTCTCAAAGCAAGTGCAACGTTTGGTGATGGTAGACTTCCCAAGGGCACTTCCAACCCAGACGCTTACGTG